>Ga0222423_1000181_pt1 | contig 56318 bp, 38 predicted proteins | sample 3A0metagenome_FD_182472 | JGI IMG/M metagenome (GOLD analysis project Ga0222423, IMG submission 182472) | Enriched microbial communities from leaf-cutter ant dump, University of Wisconsin, Madison, United States - 3A0 (version 2) | ecosystem: Environmental > Terrestrial > Nest > Insects nest >...
CCCAAATCGAGGGCCTTGTTAATCAGGCCCCAACGCGGCACGTCGTCCCAGTCCACAAAGGTCACAGCCGTGCCCGTCTTGCCCGCACGCCCGGTACGGCCAATGCGGTGTAGGTACGTCTTCTCATCCTCGGGGCATTGGTAGTTGACCACGTGGGTGACGTCGTCCACATCAATTCCACGCGCGGCCACGTCCGTGGCCACCAGAACGTCGATCTTGCCGCTACGGAATGCGCGCAACGCCTGTTCGCGGGCGCCCTGGCCAAGGTCCCCGTGAATCGCTCCGGCGGCAAACCCGCGCTCGCGAAGCTCGTCGGATACCTTCGCCGCGGTGCGCTTGGTACGGGCAAATACGATGGTCAGGCCGCGACCCTGCGCCTGCAGAATGCGCGCCAGCACCTCCACCTTGTCCAGGGCGTGGGCGCGATACACCACCTGTTTGATGGCCTTGACGGTGGCGCCACCGTCATCAGGATCGGCGGCGCGAATGTGCGTGGGCTGCGTCATGTAGCGGCGAGCCAGCGCCACTACCGGCCCGGGCATTGTTGCCGAAAACAGCATCGTGTGCCGCGCGGCCGGAGTGGCACCAATGAGCTTCTCCACGTCAGGCAGGAAGCCCAGGTCGAGCATCTCGTCCGCCTCGTCCAGCACCACCGTGCGCGCCCACCGCAGGTCCAGGTGACCTTGGTTCATCAAATCAATGAGGCGCCCGGGAGTACCCACGACCACATCGACGCCGCGGCGCAGCGCTTCAATTTGGGGCTCGTAGGCACGTCCGCCATAAATCTGCACAATCCGTGTGGAGCGCTTGGCGGAAGCGGCGGCAAAGTCGCCTGCCACCTGCACCGCCAGCTCTCGCGTGGGTGCCACCACGAGGGCCTGGGGCTTGCCGGCCCCCTCACCCAGCGCGTCGTACCCGTCCTCGCCGGGGCAGACCAGGTGATGTAACAGTGGCACACCAAAGCCGAGGGTCTTGCCGGTACCGGTCTTGGCTTGGCCAATGATGTCGTGGCGCTGCAACGCCACCGGCAACGTCATGGACTGAATGGGAAAGGGGGTGGTGATGCCAGCGTCGGCGAGTGCTTCCACAATGCGCTCATTCACGCCAAAGTCGGCAAAAGTTTGCTCGGTCATATGTCCTCAGATGGGGTAGTGCTGCGATGCGTCGGAGGGAAGCCGATCGCGCATTTACTCATTGCTGGTGCGGCGACGCGCCGCGCGTGACATGCGACCGGGCAACCTGGGTCGGCGTTAGTCTACCGGGTTCGCTCCTGAACGCGGGGGCGTGCCGTGGGGGAGAGCATGTGGGGGCAGGCCCTAGGCTTCAGATATGCGCGTGGTGGTCATGGGTGTAACAGGGTGCGGGAAGTCGAGTGTGGGAGCCGCGCTGGCCACGTCACTGGGGTATCCATTCGCTGATGCCGACGACTTTCACAGCGGCGCCAACATTGCCAAGATGGCAGCCGGTGAGGCGCTGACTGACGCGGACCGCTGGCCCTGGCTGGACACCGTGGGGACGTGGCTGGGCGAGCACACGGATGCCGTAGTGGCGTGTTCGTCGTTGCGGCGGGCCTACCGGGACCGGATTCGTGCCGCTGCCGGGACGGCGGTCTTTTTGCACCTCGCTGCACCTCGTTCCGTCATCGCTCAGCGCGTGGCGCGGCGAACTCAAACCGAGGGTCACTTCGCGGGGGTGGAATTGCTGGAATCGCAGTACGCCACGCTCGAGCCGCTGGGTTTTGCCGAGGTTGGCGGCACCATTGATGTCACGCACCGCACGCTTGAGGAAGCCGTGACGGAAGCGCACGACATCATCGCGCTACAGGATGACTGAGATGGCGTCTGGGGAGCTTACGCGGTGAAGCCGACGAAGCGCTTGGTCTCCTCGCCGATCTCGACATAGCCCAGCGAGCCGGCCGGAACAACTACCCGCCGTCCCTTGGTGTCGGTCAGATCCAGCGTGCCTCCGGCGACCGCCTTGGCAACCACTGCGGCCACCTCGTCCGCGGACAACTCCGTCTCCACCACGAGCTCGCGATTAACGTTTTGAACGCCGATGCGGATCTCCAAAGCGACCTCCATGAACCGTGCCGATGCGACCATCACCTATCGTAGGGGGGTGCTTCGGCGACTAGGTGGGATGTTCGCGGGCAGGGGAATCGCCCTCCCCGGCCTGTTGACCTCCGCGGCGATTCTGCTTGCGGCCCTGGTATTAGGCATTGGTGCGGGATGGTTGACCGCCCATTTGCCGCAGATGCTCGCCGCCGATGCGCAGGCCACCGCATCGGCCAGTCCCAGCCCCACGCCGGACATGCCGTTGGCAACCTCGTTACCGGTGTTGTCGCCCATTACGCGCACCCTTGATCAAGAGGACCGCGACGCAGGTGTCATCACTACCGATATTGCGATGCGTGGGGAGGGCACCTTTACCCCGGTCGCGGGCGTCGGCACGCCCTTGCCCACGGGAGCAGATGTGCGCTGGGTTTCAGTCGCGGTTGAAGATGGCGTGCGGGCTGATGCGGGGGCGTTTAAGAACTACGTGATGGCGGTGCTGAACGACAACCGCGCCTGGGGCAGTGGGGGTGCGGTGCAGTACGTGCCAACCGACGGTGTGGCGGACTATCGGGTGATTTTGGTCAGTCCCTATACCTTCGCGGCGATGTGCCCTGACGCGCACATGTCGATTGATAGTGGTCCAGTGGTTCCGGTATCGCCCTCGCCTAGTCCCGACGCATCACACGCGCAGGGCTCGCCCACACCGCCAGCGATGCCGCCGGGAATCGATACACACGGATATTTGGACGACGCCGGCGCGAACGTGTGTGCCGACGACGGCATCGTCATGATCTCTGTGTATGACTGGACGGCGGGAACGCCGGCGTTCGCTGACGATGTGCGCAGCGCACGTGAGTACCTGGTGCTGCATCGGTTTGGTCACCTGGCCGGTAAGCCCGACGTGGACTGCGCAGGTGGGCGCGCCGATGTGATGGTTGATCAGGCTGGTGACCTGCCGGAGGGGTGCGAGGCGAACCCGTGGCCGTTCCCCGATGCGCCCAGTGACGTCAGCCCGGATCCATCCTCGGAGCCGTCGCCACCACCTGCCGCCGCGCCTCACTAAGGCGTTGTCGGGGGCTCGTGGTGGGATAGGGGCATGACAGTGATTCGGTTGGCACCGCCGCCGCCGCAGCCCGGTGAGCCCACGCTCGACCTGCAGCAAATGCATGCTGTTCAGGTGGCCGCGCAGGGACGGTGCACCGTGATCACGGGAGGGCCGGGTACGGGCAAAACGTCCGTGGCGGTCCGCATCGCGGCCGACGCTGCAGCCAGGGGGATTGTTGCCGATCGGGTGTTACTGGTGACACCAACGCGCGCCGCGGCGGGAGTTCTGCGTAACCGGCTGGCACGGGCAATGGGGCAGGCGGCGTCGGTACCGATGGCCCGCGCGGCAACGGGTGTTGCTTTTGCCATCCTTGACCGGTTGGCGCGGGACTTGGACCAGCCGCGCCCCACGCTCATTACCGGTGCTGAGCAGGATGTGATCTTGCGTATCTTGCTGGAGGGTCGTGCGGCGGGACGAGCTGCACCGTTGGATTGGGGGGATGTCGTCGCGCCTGAGGCCACGGTGTTGCCGGGGTTTCGTGAGGAGTTGCGTAACCTGCTGATGCGTGTGGCCGAGGCGGGTTTGAGCTGGGAGCAGCTACGCGACCTGGGCATGCAGACCGGTCGGCAGGAGTGGGTGGCCGCGGCCGAGGTGTATCGCGAATACGTCGATGTGATGGCGTTGCAGGGGGTAGGTGAACAGTCGGGTCAACGCTATGACCCTGCGGCTATTGCCACCGAGGCCGCGCTCGCATTGGAGCAGTGGGAGCAGGACCCGGGCACTGAGAAGCCACGCTGGGATGTGGTGGTGGTGGACGATGCCCAGGATCTGACCGCTGCGACGGCGGCCCTGATGCGTCAACTCGAACGCGATGGCGCGCAGTTGGTCTATGTGGGCAATGCCGATGAATCAGTGCAGGGCTATCGGGGAGCCGTGGCGGGTCTGTTGGCTGAGGTGGTCGCGCAGGGCGCACAGCATGTGGAGTTGGCGTCCAGTTACCGCCAATGTGGCCCGGTGCTTGCGGTTGCGGCGGCCGTGGTGGGAGGCATCGGCGTCAAGGGGGTGGGCTCGGCCCGGCAGTGGGCGCGAGAGGCCGTTGAGGGCGGGCAGGCTCGGGCATATGGGGTGGAAGCAGGTAGCTCAGTCGAGGTCATGACGGCAAGCCATCGCTATGGTCAGTCACGGGCCATCGCGGCACGGTTGCGGCGTGCTCACCACGGATTCGACGCACCGGCGGTTAAGTGGTCGCAGATGGCAGTCATCGCGCGCTCCAGCGCCACCTTGCAGGCGGTGCGTGCCGACCTCCTCGCAGCAGATATCCCCTGTGAATCACTGGGTGACGCGGTGGCGCTACACCTGCAACCAGCGGTCGCGGCGTTGGTGGCGATTCTGCGGGCGGCACTGAGTGGGCAATGGGATGAAGACGACGCCGTGAGCTTGCTCACCTCGCGATTGGTGGGCCTGGACCCGGTGGGGTTGCGGCGTCTACGCCGGGAGTTGGTGCGTGAAGAGCGTGCCGGAGGCGGTTTTCGGCATTCGGGTGACCTTCTGGTTGAGGCGTTGGGTGACCCGGCGCGACTTGCCAGCCTGTCGGGACCCGAGGCGGCTGCCGCACGCCGCCTGGCGCGCGCCGTCGCGGCCGCACGTAGCCGGGCAGCGCAGGCGTTGGCCACGCCGGGCGCGGTGTTGTGGGCCGCATGGGAGGCGTTGGACGTGGCGGCCCAGTGGCGCAATGCCGCGATTGCCGGTTCTATCCGCGACGATGCCGACCTGGACGCTGTGATCGACTTGTTCCGTAAGGCACAACACTTTTCTGAACGGCTGCCGCAGGCGCAGGCGATGCAATTCCTCGACTACCTGGCCGACCAGGACGTTGCACAAGACAGCCTGGGAGCGCGTGGACAAGCCGGCGAGGTGGTCTCCTTTGTCACGCCAGCGGCTGCCGCGGGGCGTGAATGGGACCTGGTGGTAGTTGCTGGGGTCGAAGAGGGTCAGTGGCCTAACCTGACCCTGCGCGACTCGGTCCTGGGGGCGCAGCGGCTGGCCGAGGCGGTGAGGGACGGGCTACCGGGCGCAGCCGAGCGTGCCGTAGGCCCGGCAGATCTGCGCTCTGCCCGTGCTGGCGTGCTTGACGATGAGGCCCGGGCGTTCCTGGTGGCCATCACGCGTGCGCGCAAGCAGATGATCGTGACCGCCGTGGAGGACCAGGACGCGCAAGCATCACGTTTTGTGGCGGCAGTGGAACAGGCGGCAGGCATATCCCGTGATCCGCAGCCAGCCGCACCCCCCGTCGCCGACCTGCGTAGCGCGGTGGCGTGGCTACGGGTCCAGGCTCACGCAGCAGCAGATCCCACCCCCTATGCCCACGTCCTGGCGTACCTCGCGCGTCACGGGGTGCCCGGGGCTGATCCGGATCAGTGGCACGGTGCGCACGAGCCCAGCACGCTCGAACCAATGTGGGCTGCCGGAGAGCCTGTGCGCGTGTCGCCGTCGAAGGTCGAGTCGGTGCAACGGTGCACCTTGCGGTGGGCGCTGGAGGCGGTCGGGGGGACGCCAGAGGCCGGTGAGGCTCAGCAGCGTGGTTCGTTAGTGCACGCCATTGCCGAAGATCACCCCTTTGGGGGAGCGGAAGAAATCATGGCTGACTTCGAGCAGCGCTGGGCCCAGGAGCATGGCGTCCAAACGTGGCCAGAGCGTGTCGACTATGCCCGAGTCAAAGATATGGTGACTCGGCTTGCAGGCTACCTTGATGCCCGTCAAGCGGCACTGGAGGGCGCCCAGGTCCTGACCGAGCAGCGCTTCACCGTGACTATTGACCCGACGCCCGACGCCGGGACCACCTCTCATCCCGTGGTGTTGAGCGGAATTGCGGACCGCGTGGAGGTGCGTGATGGTGAGGCCTACATCGTGGACTACAAGACCGGAGCGAGTATGCCCACGGTTGCCGAAGCTCAAACGAACGCCCAATTGGCGATGTACCAGCTGGCGGCCGAGTTGGGGGGCATCGACTCGGTGGATCGGGCGGCCGGGGCCGAACTGGTGTATCTGTCGAGCGGAAGTGCCGGCACCCGCCGCGCGCAAGCCAGGGTTGAGCAGGGCCAGGCTCTGGAGCAGCTCACCCGGGCAGCGGAGCTGATGACCCAGGCGTCCTTCCCGGCCACTGTCAACGACGGGTGTGGATCGTGTCCGGTGCGTCGTGTGTGCCCCGTTCACGCCCAAGGAACGCAGGTGAGTGACTCATGAGCGATCCAGCAGGCCGTATTGACGGTTTGGGACGCAGTGCGGCTGAACTTGTCCATCAGATCGATCCCGATCGCACCTTGACTCGTGAGCAAGAATCAGTTGTCAGCGCCGGGCTCAGTCCGATGCTGGTGGTTGCCGGGGCCGGATCGGGAAAGACCGAAACGCTGTCGCTGCGCATCCTCTACCTACTCGATAACGCCCCTGAACTGTTTGGGCGCACCATCTGCCCGGACGAGATTCTGTGTCTGACCTTCACCCGCAAGGCGGCCGCGGAAATTGCGCAGCGATCACGCCAGCGCATCGATTCGGTGTATGGCCGCGACCCGGCCCGCCCCCAGGTCAGCGTGTCCACCTACAACGCGTATGCCGCCCAGCTGGCAGCCGAGCACGGGCTACGGGTGGCTGTCGACCCAGGCAGCACGGTGCTCACCGACGCGGCCCTGTGGCAACTTGCGGACACGGTGGTGAGGACCTGGACGGCGGATCTGGATACCTCGGCAGCAGTCAGCAGCGTTGTACACGCGATTCCCCGGCTCGCGGCCCAGGCCCGCGATCATCAGGTCAGCCCTGCCCGGTTGCGTGAGTGGGCCCGAGAAGCACTGGCGTTCATGGCGTCATTGCCCAAGAAGCAAGGCGGCGCTCCAGCGCCCTTCACCCAGGAGTTAGCGCGCACCATCAACAAGGTGCGCTCCGTGGCTGCGTTGGCCGACCTGGTGGAGGAATTCGACAACCGCAAGCGTGTGAACTCGTGGCTGGACTTTTCTGATCAAGTCGACATCGCCGTCCAACTGGCGCACCTACCGCATGTCCAGCAGATCGAACGGTCGCGCTACGTCGCCGTGCTGCTAGACGAGTTTCAGGACACCTCGCCACCACAGTTGGACCTGTTCGCGCGGCTGTTCGGCCCCTCGCACTCTGTCATGGCTGTGGGGGACCCCAACCAAGCCATTTATGGCTTTCGCGGGGCATCGGCGCAGGCGCTCGACCAGTTTGTTCAGCGGTTTGGCGGCGACCACGTTGCGCGTGGCACCCTGTCCGTGAGTTGGCGCAACGAATCGAGCATCCTCGACGCCGCCAATGACAGCGTTGCTCCGTTGTCCGTCCAGCGCCTGGGTGGAGTACCGTTGCGGTCCCGCAGTGCGCAGCTCGGCGTGCCCGAACCGGTACGTGCCGCGCCTGGGGTGGTCGCTACCCGACTACTCGATCGTGATGATGAGGCAGATGCGGTGGCGCGCTTCATTACTGACCGGCGCGCCGAATTGGGGCATCGGCCGGGGCGGCCGGTGACGGCCGCCGTGCTGTGTCGCAAGCGCTCCCAGCAAGGGGCAATTGTCGACGCGCTTGCCAGAGCCGGTATTGCATACGAGGTTGTCGGGTTGGGCGGGCTACTCGATACCCCGGAGGTGGCCGATGTCCGGGCCCTGCTTGAGGTTGCGCACGATCCGTCACGCGGTGACTCACTCATGCGTTTGTTGGCGGGTGAACGCATCGCGTTAGGGCCACGCGACTTGGCTGCGCTGTATGAGCATGCCTCCCATTTGGCTGGCCCCCGAGACAGCCGTGAAGGGCAACCCAGCCTTGCCGACGCGCTCGCGGACTTGCCTGGCATGTCCCGCGACGCGACAGGGCCGATGGCGCTGTCGGCTACCGCGTACGACCGATTGGCCAATGTGGCGCAGGTGATCGAGTCCATCCGTCGGCACACATACCTGCCGTTGAGCGAGCTGGTGCAATTTGCGCAGCGCGCGTGGGGATTGGACATTGAGGTTGCCGTTGCACGGCCCGATGACGCCGCACATCGGGCAATGGATGCCTTTGTGGATGCCACGCGAACCTTCGCCGCGAGTGCCCAGCACGCCACGCTAGGAGCTTTCTTGGCTTGGCTTGAGGCAGTGCACGACGAAGAAAACGGCTTGGATGCACCCGTGCGCGAGCCGGACCCTCAGGCGGTGCAGGTGTTGACCGTGCACGCTGCCAAGGGCTTGGAGTGGGACATCGTTGCCGTGCCCGGACTAAGCGACGGACAGTTCCCCAAGGTTGGCGTTCCCAGCGCGTCCCGCGACTACTACTCCGACTCGGGGTGGCTGGAGTCGATCGGTAACCTGCCCCACGAGCTGCGGCTGGATCGAGATGCTCTTCCGGTATGGGCCTTCCATGACGCGGTTGACCATAAGAGTCTGAGCGCCACGATCGACCTGTTCAAAGAGGCCAGCGGAATGTGGCGACTCGATGAAGAGCGCCGGTTGTTTTATGTGGCGCTGACTCGAGCACGCAGCCATGTATTGCTCAGCGGCTCCTGGTACGCGTCAGGTACGCGCCCCGTGCAACCCTCGCCGTTCGTGACCGAACTGCTCGATGTCGGTAGCGCAATCCAGGGTGAGTGGGTGCCTGCTCCCGACGCTACGGAGCCTCCTGAACGGGTCGCCGCAACCGCACTGTGGCCGCGTGAGGTCACCGCGGCGCAACAGCGTCGGCGTGATCTAGCGGTGGTCGTGCGTGACCTGGCGTCCACGCCGGTGCCGTGGGATGAGTCGTGGCCGATGGCCCGTGAGGTAGCCGCCATGCTTGCGGAGGCTGACGGCGGCGCAGCCGATTCGCCCGAGGTGGCGCTTCCGGCGAACCTCTCGACGTCCAACTTGGTGGCCATTGCGCGCGACGCCGACGCATTCGCGTTGCAGATTCGCCGCCCGATCCCTCAGGAGCCCACCAGCGCCGCCTACCTCGGATCGACTCTGCACTCCTGGATTGAAAACCACTATCGCCGTGCCGTGCTGTGGGACGACGACCCAGGCGAGCAGATCGAGAACCTGGAACAGGCCAAGGAGACGTTCTTGGCCAGCGAATGGGCGCCACGAACTCCGTTGGAGATTGAAGTGGGCATCGATGTCACCATCGCCGGTGTGACCGTCCGCTCGCGCATCGACGCCGTCTTTGGCCCCGGTCAAGGACTCGACAAAGTCACTGTGGTGGACTGGAAGTCCGGCAGGCCGCCCGGCGACGACGACGAGCGCGCGGCCCGCGAGGTGCAACTAGCGATGTACCGCCTGGCGTGGGCACAGCACACCGGTGAAGATCTCGATGCCATTGATGCGGCGTTCTACTACGTGTCCACCAACCAGACGGTACGTCCACAGCGATTGCTGACTCGTGAGCAGATCGAAGGTTTGCTACGTCCCAAAGCCAGGTAAACGAGGTGTAGATCACATCGGCTGGGCCTCATGCCCTGAAGCCGTGGGCCGATGGGACAAATACATGGCTCGGGCCCACAGAGAGGCGATCGCATCGTGACGACGGCGCTGATAGGTGTTCTGGCAGGCTCGGTTGTCGTCGGTGTGACGCTCCTGGCCGCGACTCTCAACACGCCGCGACGCACCCTGGCTCGAATTGCCCTGGCGGGATTCCTCGTGCACACGGTGATCTGGGCGTTGTTGGCCTTGGTCAACGTGGCGCTCGATCCAGCCGATCCGACGGTCATCATCGCGTGGACACTGCCCGTCGTCGCGCTCATGATCGCCTCATTTCGGGTGCTCATCCGCTCGGTATGTAACGCTGCCTGGACGCCATCAGTGTGGTACCTCGTGGGTCTGTTCGCCCATCCGCTGGCCATGGTCTTCGTCGCGGCAATCCCCGCGTGGCACGCAGCCCTCGTGACGCTCGACGACGACGGCTCAGCACGGTACGCGGCAGGATTCTGGGTGCATTCCGCGGTCGGCTACGGTCTGCTCACCGCATCCATTGTTGCCTTGATAGCGGCTCGCAAGACGCTAGCGGTGGCCTCTGAGCGGGGACTGCGCTGGACCCTGGTGTCGTGGCTGATCCCGATCGGAGCGAACTTCTTCACCATCGTCGACCAGGGGGCGCGGGGAGTGGATCTCACGCCGGTGGGGCTGACCATCACCGCTGTGCTGATGGGACGCACGATGATTCAGGACGGTCTGGCCGACCTCATCCCCGTGGCACGCGTGGAAGTATTCGAAAGCCTCACCGACGCCGTGTTCGTGCTCGACACGTCTGGACGAGTTATCGACTGCAACACGAAGGGGCGAGAAATATTGGCCCGGGAAGGGTTCACTGGACGCTTCCACGGGCAGCTTCCACGCGACATTTCCCCTGGTCTACGCACCATGTTGTCCACCGACGGGGAACGTGACCTGACAGTTGAGGGCCGCGAGATAGTGGTCAACGTCAGCCGCAGCGACCTGCGTGACCGCCGCGCTCGCGCGCTGGGCACGCTCGTCCACATCCGCGATATCACCGCCGAGGCGCTGCGTACTCGCGAGTTGATTCGCGTGCGTGACGAGCTGGCAGAAGGTGCGCGACTGAACGAGCAATTACGAGAAGAGCTTGCCGAACAAGTGGTGCGCGACGTTGGCACCGGTTTGCATAACCGCCGCTACGTGTTTGATGTGCTTCCTGACCTGGTGTCAGATTGTGAGGCTAAGCGCCAGGCGCTGGCGATTGTCATTTTGGACATCGATCATTTCAAGGCGATTAACGACACCTACGGCCACGCGGCCGGCGACCGCGCCCTGGCAGCCGTCGCCTCTGCAATGCGCACGGCCGCGCAGGATGCCATCGTGGCCCGCTTCGGTGGGGAAGAGTTTGTGGTGGTCTTTCCTAGCCCGACCATCGAGGAGGCCATCGGGGTTGCAGAGTCGATCCGTGCGGCGTGCGCGGCGGCGCGGGTCCCTGCTCGTGAAGGTGCCATCAGCATTACTGTCAGTGCCGGACTAGCTTGGTGCGCGCCGGGCGGCATTGATGCGGCTCGGCTGATTGAGGACGCCGATGACGCGCTGTACATCGCGAAGAACGGCGGTCGGGATCGGCTGAGCGTTGCTGGCAGGGACGGGCGTTAGCGCCCACACGCGCACCGAGTGCACGTGTTCCAGTGGGGCGTACGGATGCGTCTGGCTACAGATCCTCGAATAGCAGTGCTTCAAGATCGGCAAGCATGGCCTGACCGTCGGCAACGACGGGCGCGTTGTCGGTGCGCACGCCGTACATGAGCCAGCGCAGCAGTGCCAACTCGGACGCCAATCGCGCCCGATCACTCAAGTGCGGGTCACGCAATTCGCGCCGGTGCATGGTGTAAGACTCAAAAATCGACTCAAACACATCGTCGGGGGCGGACGCGGCAAGCCAGGCGAAATCGTCGGCGGGGTCCGCAACCCGTGCATCCATCCAATCGGTCACGCCTGCGACAACTCCTTCGCGCACCAGCACCTGATGCTCGCCAAGGTCACCATGCGTCACGGTGGGCTCGAAACGCCACCATGCGACGTTCTCCAGTTGGCGTTCCCAGCGATCGGCCAGCCGTGGGGGAACCAAGCCCGTCTCAATTCCCGCATCAAGTTCGGCCATACGGCGGGCACGGTACTCGTCGGCGGAATAGCTCGGTAGGCCTAGGTCTTCCACCAGTGAGGGCGGCAGCTCGTGAATTTGTGCCAGCACTCGTCCCACCGATGCAGTCAGCCCCGGGCCCGGTTCGAGTTGGGCCAATGCCAGGGCAGCGCCGCCAACCTCCGTGTAGACCACCGCCCTGCCGCTATCGTCGCCAGTCAGCGTCGCTGCACCCACGGGGCGCGGAACCTCGAAATCGATCAGGTGTCCGTCGTGAGCCTTGGCGAGCGCCTGCAGCAGGCCAACCTCCGCTTCGAGCGCCGCACCAGCGGCGGCCCGCCGTGGCGCCCGGACAATCCATCGCTTGCCGGTGGCATCCTTGACGACCACCACATCAAAGTCTGTGTCCGAATGCGGGCTGCGCAACACGTCGTACACGTCGAGGCCAGGGACCGCGACGGAGGCGAGCGCAGCAAGCGCGAGAGGCGAACGGGGCACGGAGCAACCGTACGGCCAAACGTGCCGAGGCCGCATATTCCACGCCGCGATTACCTGGTCCTGATCGGGATGAGTGCGTGCGCGAGTAGCGTGGGGATGTGACTCGTCCCGCGCTTGATCTGGCATTACTCGCCCCCCTGACCGTCGATCGTCAGGCCCACCGACGTGAGGACGTTGACCTGACTGCCGTGGATGCCATCCTGGTGCGCGAGGGTCACCTGTGGGCACGCGGCGACCGTTTGGTGCGCCTGGCCCCTGAGCACCAGCCGGCCGCTGCACTGCGAATGTTTTTGGGGTATGACCGCGGCACTGCGGTGGGAGCGCTGGTTCCCGACGCATCGTTCGCTGGCGTGGACAGCGTGGACAGCGTGGACAGCGTGGCTGGAGTGGAGGGCGTGGACCGTGCGGACGATGCCGCTGGCCAGTGGACAGGACTGCGGGACTTTCTGGGTGAGGTGACGCGGCGGAGCGTGTTCGATGCCCACCAGACGCGGGAACGCGGGGATCACGGCGAGCGACAGGTTGAGCCAGAGCGCGGTAGTGAGGTTGAGCGGGAGCTAGCCGTGACGGCGGTCGCACTGAGCACCTGGCATGCCAACCACCCGCGATGCTCCGTGTGTGGTGAACTCACGGTGCCACGTAGCGGAGGCTGGGTGCGCTATTGCGAGCACGATCAGCGTGAGCACTACCCGCGTACCGATCCCGCCGTCATCGTCGCAATCACCGATCGCCAGGACCGGCTGCTTTTGGCGCATGCGTCCTATTGGTCACCCCGACGGTACTCACACTTGGCCGGTTACGTTGAGCCGGGGGAGAGTCTCGAGCAGGCGGTGCATCGTGAGGTCGCCGAGGAGGCATCGTTACGGGTGCGGGATGTGGCCTACGTCGGCTCGCAGCCGTGGCCCTTCCCTGCATCCATGATGGTGGCCTTTACGGCCGTGGCCGATGACCCCTCGTTCAGCCTTGACCAGCAGGAAATCACTGATGCCATGTGGGTCACGCGTGAGCAACTGACCACACAGCTGAGGGCCGGTACGGTAATTGCGCCGCCGCTGGGCTCGATTGCGCGGCGCATGATGGAGGCCTGGTTTAAAGGCGCACTGCCAAGTCCCTCCTCACCGGAGCGCACCTAGCCTGTGCACACAGATAGTCCTGTCGGGGGTGGCTGACACAATGGCAACGATGACTGCCGACGAGATCTTGGATGCGCTAGACCCCGAGCAACGTGAGGTTGCATCGACCCTGCATGGCCCTGTATGCGTCCTGGCTGGCGCGGGTACGGGCAAGACGAGGGCCATTACGCATCGCATCGCCTATGGCGTGCGCGTGGGTGCGTATCACCCCCAGTCTGTGCTGGCGGTGACGTTCACGGCACGAGCCGCTGCAGAAATGCGCCAGCGCTTGCGGGTCTTGGGGGTGACGGGGGTGCAAGCCCGCACCTTCCATGCCGCGGCGCTACGGCAACTGAGTTACTTCTGGCCGCAGGTGGTCGGCGGGCAGGTTCCGCAGATCGTGGATCAGAAGGCACAACTGGTGGGCCGCGCTGCACGAGCCGTGGGGTTGTCAGTGGACCGGCTGGCTGTACGTGACCTCGCCGCCGAGATCGAGTGGGCCAAGGTATCGCTGGTAGGTGCGGACGACTACCTCCAGGTGGCTGCGCGCGATGGAAGGCCCAGCCCGGCCGGCATTGAACGGCCGCTCGTGGTTGACGTCATGCGGGCATATGAGGAAGTAAAGACCGAGGCAGTGGTGTTGGACTTTGAGGACATCCTGCTGCTACTGGCAGACATGATTGGTCGCCACCCCGAGGTGTCCGACCAGGTACGTCGCCAGTATCGACACTTTGTCGTGGACGAATATCAGGACGTGTCCGCACTCCAGCAGTACGTGCTTGATCAGTGGCTGGGTGGTCGACGTGAACTGTGCGTTGTGGGTGACCCCGCACAGACCATCTACTCCTTTGCCGGAGCCTCGCCGCAATACCTGACGGGGTTTACTCGCCGCTACGAGGATGCCGCCCTGGTGCGGCTGGTGCGCGATTATCGCTCCACCCCCCAGGTGGTGGCGCTGGCCAACTCACTGATGCGTCAACGTGGTAGCGATTCGGCGGGAGTCGAGTTGGTTGCCCAACGTCCCTCAGGGCCGGCCGTGGCCTTCCACGCGTACCCAGACGACCCGGCCGAGGCGGCTGGTATCGCCGATCGCATTGGTGCACTCATCGCCTCGGGGACTGCGGCACGTGACATCGCCATCTTGTATCGCACCAACAGCCAGTCGGAGGAACTTGAAGACGCCCTGGCCACGCGCGGGATTGGCTACGTTGTGCGCGGCGGCCAACGCTTCTTCGATCGTGATGAGGTCAAACGAGCCATCGTGCTGTTACGGGGTGCGGCCGTTGCCCCCACGGATGAGGCGCTTGGCGGCGCAGTCCGCGAGGCGATTGCATCGGCGGGGTGGAGTGAGAACCCACCCGCAGCGCGTGGAGCCGTGCGTGAACGATGGGATGCCCTACAGGCGCTGGTGGAACTGGCGGACGTCTTTGATGTTGAGGTCACGGCAGCCAGTGGTTCACCGGCTACCATGCGTGACTTTGTCGAGCATCTGGCCGAACGCGCACAGGCCCAACATGCGCCCGCCGTTGACGGGGTGACGCTGAGTACCATCCATGCAGCGAAGGGCTTGGAATGGGATGCGGTGTTCCTGATGGGCCTATCCGAAGGCCTGATGCCGATCTCACTGGCGGAAACGGATGCGGCCATCGCGGAAGAGCGGCGGCTGCTATATGTGGGCATCACCAGGGCGCGAGAGCACCTGAACTTGAGCTTCGCACGCGCGCGACGTGAGGGAGGCAAAGCCACTCGCAAGCGCACGCGGTTCTTGGAGCAGTGGTGGCCCGATGCGCGACCTGCCACAGCCCCACGGGTGCGACGCGCCACTGCTGGTGATCTGGACGCGGACGCTGCCGCCTTGTTCGATGCCCTCAAAGCGTGGCGTCTGGCCCAGGCTCAGGCATCATCCAAGCCAGCGTTCACAGTGCTCGTGGACACCACCTTGGTGGCGATCGCACAACAGCGCCCGCGCACGGTGAGCGACTTGGCTAAGGTGCATGGCATCGGCGCGACCAAGCTCGAAGCCTATGGGGCGGACGTGTTGCGCATCGTCGCGGATCACCGCTGAGGCTCGCTCCACGCTGGACAAGGGCTCGCCCCTTACATGGGGGGTTCGCTCACTCCGGGCCGGTAGCGGGCACGGCGTGCCGCAAGCTCATCGCCCACGAGCGCCGCAGCCCCGCACCCACAGGACCACCGGCTCAGAACCGGTGAACTCGTGGGAGGTTGTGCTGTGGTGAGAGTCCATCGCACGTTCATCCACTCATCAGCCGTTGCGTTGTGCCAGGCCGTGCATGCTGCGGCCACAAAGCCGGCGGTCATTGCTGTCACATCGGCGCTTGCGCATGGAACCGGAGCACCGGGCGCCGTCAATTGCAAGGTCATCACGGGCCATGCGGCATCGTGCCCCGAACGCCCGATTCCGTCGCACCAGCCGCAGGCACTACGTCCGGGAATGACCAGGGGGCCTACCTGTGTGCCTCGTTCATCGGTGGTCACAAAGAGGTGAGGGATATCGGCGGCCATGAGCGGGTAGGCAAAATCCAGCGCAGGCGCACCGTGAGAGACCACCACCCACAAGTCCGCGTCGCCGTCGCCCACCTGTACAGCCGCTCCGGGCAGTGAGGCCTTCACGGTGGCCGTGGCGGCCCGATCGCGTGAACTAGCGGACGTGCCCACGGGGTAGGTTGCCGCCGGTGCCGCGCTCACGGCACCGGGATCCACCAGCCGTAGCGGCCTACCGTCATATGCCAGGGATAACGCAATAGCAAGCCCGACCGGACCCAGGCCATGGATGCCAATCGTTGGCTGAACCGGCCGCACATCATGGCCGATGCGGGCAAGCTGCTCCACCGAGGACGGCTGGTTGTGAAGCAGATCCGCCTGCCGCAGCATCGACAGCACGTGTGCCCATCGCCGCTCCTGGGCGGCCGGGAGTGATTGCATCGTCTCCAATGATTCGACAAAGGCACGTTCCTCGGCCGAAAGCCCACGCAAAATCAACCCGGGGCGCAAACCGACCTGGACACCACCATCGCCGCGGTCCAGTACCCGCGTCCCCCGTCGCAACATCATGTCGCCAGAGTGCCAGGTGCTGTGGCCTCGATCGCGGTTGTCCACAGGTACGACAATGGCCGGACACCCTGAGGTGTCCGGCCATGACGACTGTGGGTGGTTACGCCTTACCGAGGATGCGGTTGAGCTTGGTTCCACACTCGGGGCAGGTGGCCTTCGCCATGCGACGACCGTTCTCGGAAACGACAACGTCGCCCTCGGTCTCGCGCTTGGCCTTGCACTTCACGCAGTAAAACTCACCCTGGTACTTGTCGGCCATGAGCTTTCTCCTTCTTGCCATTGAGCGGCTCGCGCCGCGAGAGTCCCCCTTCAGGGATTCATTGCGTCAAGCGTAGACGCGGTAGCCGACAATACCGCCTAAGAGGCGTCCGGGGTGTCCGACTCGTCGTTAGGTGTGGAAGGTGAGTCCCACCTTCCATCGAGCAAAGCGGCGATCTCCTGATCCATCGAATCGGCCTGGGCGCCAGACGAGGTGGCCTCCACCCACTCCTGCCACTGGCTCAACGCCTCAGCACGTGGCAAGAGGTCCGGGTGACGCCACAACGCATCACGTTCGTGTGCGCCCACGGTGTTGGTGAGCGAGCTCCACAGGTCCGAAGCATTGCGCAACTGTCGGGGTCGCAACGTCAAACCCAGCAACGTCTCAAAGGTGTCTTCTGCAGGTCCGCCGGCCGCGCGTCGGCGTCGCATCATCTCGCGAAGTTGCCCCAGCACCGCAATGTGGGCAGCGGCAGCCCGGGTAGTGACCTCATCCACCCAGCCCTCAATTAGCGCCAGCCAGGTCTCCAGCGACGCGAGCGTTTCCTCCTGCTCGGTGGTGTGCTGGGCGGAAAAAATGCCCGTCGTCAGTGCGGTCTGCAACGCGGCCGGGTCCCCCATGCCGGCATCACGCACGGCCGAGTCGAGAGCGTCGAGATCCACGCTGACACCCCGGGCGTAGCGCTCCACCAGTGACCGCAAGTGCCCGGGTAGCCACGAGGCGGCCTGGAACAGGCGCACATGCGCAGCTTCCCGCATCGCCAGGAACAGGCGCACGTCACCCGGATCGATATCCAAGCCATCGGCAAAGGCTTCAATCGCCCGTGGCACCAGCACTACCCGGGGTTCCTCAATCAGCGGTACGCCCAGGTCGGTTGCCCCGAATGCTTCGCGAGCCATCACGCCCGCGGCTTGACCCATATGCATCCCGCACACCGTGGGGCTCACCGAGCCAATCAGGCCGCGGGCGCTGTCGCTGTCAAGCATGCCGTCCTCAGAGCGCAATACGGCGCCCAGTGCTTGCGACACCGACGTGGCGACCGGGCCTGCCAAGTATCGCCACATGGGCAATGTTGCTTCGACCCATTCGGCACGGCTCCATACCGAGGCCTGTGCGCGGGCCGGGTCAAAGTCGGTGGCGGCGTCCAGCCACAACTCCGCCTGGGTCACGGCGGCCCGATAGTCGCGGGCCTGCGCGGCAGTGACGGTCGGGTCTCCTCCCTGTGAGGCAACGCCACGCGCCACATCGTGAGCCAAGGTCCAGTTGACGTCCTCGCCAGCCGATTGGGCCATGAGCGCGCGGATCTGGGCGAAGACGTGGTCCATCATGGCGGGGGAGTCCGCCATCCCGGAAGCCTGCGCAAGCATCGCTGGATCGAGCCCCATGCGCTTCATCTCAATGAGGGCGTCGTCGGCGTCGGCGCCAAAGAGCTCTCTGAGCAGTTTCATCCACTGCTCCTCGGCGTCAGCCATGTTGTCTCCTTCGCGTGCGCGCGTATGTCACCACGGTAACGAACCAGCCGCCGATTGGGGGCAGACGTTCGCTATGGGTGATGATGGGGGGGTGAGCCTACGCCCCGCCGATACGGACGTGCCCCTGACCGAGCGACCGCCGACGCGACGGGCTGGTGTGATGGCGGCGACGGGATTGATCGCCGCACTGGCGATTGCGACGCTCACCGTTGCTCCGGCTCCGTTTGCAATCGCCCAGGCTGGACCCACCTTCGACACGCTGGGAATGCACGGGGACGAGCCGGTGGTGGACATCTACGGAATGCCCACCTACGACAGTTCGGGCGAGTTGCGTTTGACGACGGTGTCCTTCAGTCGGGCCGGCTCGCGCCCCTTTACTGTTGGTCGGGTGCTGGCGGGGTATTTGTCGTCCGATGAGACCGTGTCTCCCCAGGAATTCATCTTTGGCACGTCCCAGCAACAGGAACAGCAGGCCGAACACAACCAGCAAGAATGGGTGACTTCGCAGGAATCGGCGACGGTGGCCGCGCTGAATGCGCTCGGTATTGAGGTGCCTGCAACGGTGACGGTGGCGGAAGTCTCGCCGTGGTCCACTGCGGCCGACCTCCTGCGTTCAGGGGATGTTTTGACCAGCATCGACGGCGCGCCGTTGGTGACCTACACGGACCTGTCTGACGCGCTGGATGGCCGACACCCCGGCGACCCCATCACTGTAGGAATTGCCCGCGCGGGAGTTGCCAGTGAGGTGTCATTCACGTTGGTTGACGATCCCGATAACCCTGGACCAGGGCGGATGGGGATCTTTGTGGTGCCAACGTTTGACTTGCCGATCGTGGTCAACGTCGCCATTGACGAGGTGTCGGGTCCCAGCGGCGGGCTGATGTTCGCGCTGGCAATCATGGATAAACTCACGGCCGCTGATGAGGCCGGTGGGGCGCACATTGCGGGAACGGGCGTGATCGACATTGACGGTCAGGTTTCGCCCATTGGCGGCATCGACCACAAGATGCGCGGCGCACGAGACGCGGGCGCAACGTCATTCCTGGCACCCCTAGAAAACTGTCCTGAGGTGGTGGGGCACGTTCCCCATGGCCTCAACGTTTATGCCGTAGACACCCTTGCCGACGCATACGCCGCTATGGTCGCGATCGGCAAGCACAACACAGCCGACCTGCCTACGTGCGCGTCGGTTGCCGCAAAGGAGTAGGTCCCTGTGAGCCTCGACGACGACACCCCTGCACGTTCTGCGCGACCGCGGCCAGTGAAGCCGCCGCGGCGTCGTTCGCCTTTGGTCATCGCATTGGCGGTGGTCGTGCTTTTCATTGCCGGCACCGTGTTCTTCGCCAATATTTGGACCGAAGTCGCCTGGTATCGCCAGCTTGGATACCTGCAGGTGTGGCGTACGCAGTGGGTGACCCGCATCGTCCTGTTCCTGATCTTTGGGGTGATCGCGGCCGCGGCCGTGTGGGCGTCGCTGCGGTGGGCAAAATCGGTGCGACCGGCGCTGAGCGCCACCCGGACGACGCCGCTGGATCAGTACCGGGCCCAGATCCGCCCCATCGAGCGGGTGGTGATCGTGGTGCTGCCGATCGTGGTGGGCCTCATCGCTGGTGGTGCGCTGTCGACGCGCTGGGATCAGGTGCTCGCGTTCCTGAACCGCACCTCGTTTGGCTTCAAGGACCCCCAGTTTGGGTTGGACGCCTCGTTCTACGTGTTCACGTTGCCGGTGCTTCGTATGCTGGTGGGGTACTACCTGGCCATCACCATCGTGTGCGCGGTGTTGGCGGCGTTCGTGCAGTTGCTGTACGGCGGGATTTCTGGAGGCGGACGACGCTTTGTCGCCTCGCGCAGTGCCCGCATCCAGTTAGCGGTTCACGGCTTTTTGGTGATGCTGGGCATCGCTGCGAACTACATCCTGGACCGCTACACGCTGGTCCTGAACGACGGCAGTCGCTTTGCAGGCGCCTCATACACGGATGTGCACGCGATTTTGCCGGCCCGCTCAATCCTGGCGGGCATTGCCGTGGTGGTGGGGCTGATGTTCCTGCTGGTGATCTGGCGCGGTGACTGGCGTATCCCGGCAACGGGTGTGGGGCTCATGGCGCTGTCGGCACTGGTCATCGGTGGGGTCTACCCCGCGATCGTGCAGAACTTCCAGGTAGATCCCAACGCCCAGGAATATGAAGCGCCGTACATTCAGCGCGACATTGATGCCACCCGCTACGCGTACGGCATTGAAAATGTCGAGGTCACCCAATATGCGGCTAAGACCGAAGCCGATCGAGACGCACTGCGAGCTGACGCGGACACCACGGCCCAGATTCGCCTCCTTGACCCGAACATCGTCTCCCCGACATTCCAGCAACTGCAGCAAAACAAGCAGTACTACTCCTTCCCCAGCCGCCTGACGGTGGACCGCTATCGCGTAGGCGGCGAGATCCGCGACACGGTGATTGCGGTACGTCAGCTCAACCTGGCCGGATTGAGCCAGGAGAACCGCTCCTGGGTGAACGACCACACCGTGTATACGCACGGATTCGGTGTGGTGGCCGCCTACGGAAACCGCGTTGCCACTGATGGGCGGCCGCTTTTCTACCAGCAGGGCATCCCCTCCACCGGCGAACTGGGTGACTACCAGCCGCGCGTGTACTTTGGTCCGTCCTTGCCCGGATACTCGATTGTGGGAGCGCCCGCGGGTAGCGAACCGTGGGAGTTGGACTACCCGGACGATGCCTCCGGCGGGCAGGTCAACACCACGTACGCGGGTGATGGGGGGCCGAGCATCGGCTCCACGTTTACCAAACTGATGTTTGCCATCAAACTCGGTGAACAACAGATCTTGTTCTCAGACCGCGTCACGGATAAGTCGCAGATTCTGTACGACCGTGACCCCGTCGAACGCGTGCACAAGGTTGCGCCTTACCTCGAACTCGACGGCACGTCCTACCCGGCAGTAGTAGACGGACGAGTGCTGTGGGTGGTGGACGGATACACCACCACCCAAAACTTCCCGTACTCCGCGTCGGTGACCTCCACAGCGCTATTCGCTCACGCTGACCCGCTCCAGCCGACCACGCTGAACTATGTGCGCAACTCGGTCAAGGCGGTCGTCGACGCCTACGACGGCTCGGTGACCCTGTACGCATGGGACCCCGAGGACCCGATCCTCAAGACCTGGCAGAAGGTGTACCCCAACACCCTCGTGCCATATTCGGACATGTCAGCCGAGCTGATGAGCCACATGCGCTACCCCGAGGACCTGTTCTCCATCCAGCGCTACCAACTCACCCGCTACCACGTGGAGGATGCCTCCGAGTTTTACTCCGGTCAGGACTTCTGGCGCACGCCGTCGGACCCCACGAACCAGACCCAGGAGCAGCCTCCCTACTACCTGACGCTGCAAATGCCCGGTCAGGATGAACCGGCATTCTCCATCACCAGCACCTTCATCCCCAGTGGAACGTCGGAGCGGCAAATCCTCACCGGATTCCTGGCCGTGAACTCCGAAACAGGAGATGTTCCCGGTCAAAAGCATCCCGACTACGGAACCTTCCGCCTATTGGAGCTTCCCCGCGACACCACCGTGGACGGGCCCGGCCAGGTGCAAAACCAATTCAATACCGACCCCGAGGCGCAGCGCGTACTCAACCTGTTGCGTCAAGGCGAGACGGTGGTCAATAACGGCAACCTGCTCACCTTGCCCGTGGGCGGAGGACTGCTCTACGTCCAGCCGGTATACGTGAAGTCCTCCACCGGAACGCAGTTCCCGCTGTTGCAGAAGGTCTTCGTGTCCTTTGGAGACAAGGTGGGCTTTGCCGACACCCTGTCGGAGGCGCTGGACCAGGTATTTGGTGACGGTGCTGCGCCAGGCGGCGACACGACTGTGACCCCAACGCCTGAACCTGAGCCCGGCACACCACAGGTGACCCCAACACCCACGCCCGAGGAGCCGAACGTTCCTGACAGCCCCAACGGTCCCAGCAGCCCGGGCGGCCCCGACGTGGCGACCGCGCGTGCGCAGTTGCACCAGGCGCTCGCCGACGCCAACCAGGCACTGAAGGATGGGCAGGCAGCGCTCGCGGACGGCGACTTTGCCGCCTATGGCCAAGCGCAGGACCGCCTCGCGGACGCATTGAGCCGAGCGATTGTGGCCGAGGCTGACCTCGATAGCGCTCAGGCTGCCTAAGAGTTCAGAAAGAAAGCGTCCCGGGGTCCGCACCCATGCTGGTGCGGGCCCCGGGACGCTTTGTCGGCTCGGCTGAGTGGCCTAGACGGTGCCGTCCTTGGCGGTGGCGGTGCGGATCACGCGCGCAAGGAATATCCACGACACCAGCATGAAGATGGCGCTGACCCATGTGGCCGTACCCAGGCCGTCGAGCCGATCAGGGTGGGCGAGCTCGCCGTTGGACCAGTCGATGGAGGAGAAGACAGCTACGACGGCACCAATGCCCGCAACGGCCTGAGCCGCCACGTAGGTCAACCACCAGCCCAGCGTCGTCCCGATGCCGACGGTACGGCGCGTCAGCGAACGCATCCCCAGGAACGGCAGGATCAGGTTTGCCAGCGGCACAAACCAACCCCACCATTCCACGTGCGGAACACCACCAGGGTTGTGCCCGCGGCTACGTTGCCTACTACGCAGTCGTGACATCCACAGTGCCAAGAAAACGAACGACGCGATCTGTACCAGGGATGACAGGCCATTCACTGCGTCGTACGCGGTGAGCGTCGGCGTGGAGTCAAGGTCCGAACCGAGCTGGTCCTTGAGTGAATCGATCATCGAACCCGACGCCGCGGCGGCGGCAAAAGTGGCCGCGGTTGTCAAAGCGGTGGTGATGACAGCCCAGGTTGATAGGGTGCGCAGGCTGTTATCGGCGCGAACCTGGATGGGCTGCCAGCCAGCGTTGGGCTGGGGCTGACCGGGGTAGAGAACGCCTGCCTGCGCGGGGTAGGGGCCTCCAGTTTGCGCGGGGTACTGCGCCTGGGGCTGTGCTGCCTGAGTCGGCTGTACGGGGGCCGCCGGGGTTGCTGGAGTGGTCGGAGTGGCAAACGGATCCGGATTGAGCGGTGGAGTGGTCATGCATGTGACGCTAGCGGCTTTGCGCGAATTGCGCGGGTTCGGCACTCGGCGGCGACTATTTGCGGTAGGCCCAGGGGAACTGTTCTACCGTGGCGCACCCGCGAGGAGAAGTGGCGAATTTGTGCAGGGCTGTGGGGCGGGGTAGACTCGTAAGCCGCTAGCACCGCGGTGCTGGACGACGCGGGGTGGAGCAGTTCGGTAGCTCGCCGGGCTCATAACCCGGAGGTCGCAGGTTCAAATCCTGTCCCCGCTACGTTGGGCCCCTCGGAGATGACGTGAGACGTTGACTCCGGGGGGCCTTTTTGTGTTCCCGCCCCGCCGCCTCGCAGCCCCGCCCCGCCGCCCCACCCTTGGCAGTGCCTGTGGGCCGGTTTCGGGCCCGAAACCGGCCCACAGGCACTGCCAGGGAGCAGGGTGGGGTGCTAGGTTCGGGCGTGTTGCGGGTCCGTGAGCGAGCCGGTGGTTGCGGGGGTGAGATGAGAGGGCGTGTCCATGACTGAGGTGCCTGCGGGATGGTATGACGACGGCCACGGTGCCTGGCGGTATTGGGATGGAGCGCAGTGGACCGAATACACGGCACCAGGAGCCAGTTCAGCAGGCGACGCGTCCAGTTCAGTAGGCGACGTGTCCAGTTCAGTGGGTGCCGCCCAGTCGTCTGGGAACCCGACACCCCAGGTATGGCCCACTGCCGAGGTCGAATCGGTGGCCGCAGGTGGCCAAGCCGGTTACTCTCTCGCGGCGCAAGCCTCACTTGTTACGGCCACCTCCGCTAAGGGTCTTCTTGTCGGCGTGGGGGCTGTGGTACTTGCCGTGGCTATCGGCGGCACGGTGTTTGCTCTAGTTGGTGGGGATAGTGGTGACGGCGGTGGTGGCTTTCGCGCCGGTACCAACCAAACAATATCAACCCCGTCAGCGCCCCTAGGTAGCGGCAGTGGCGGCTTTAACGCCGGTCCTGACCCCATGTTCCCCATCAGCGAGAACTGCCCCACAGCGGGTTACAACAGTGGTGGCTGGGAACAGTTGACGGTGGATTGTTTCCAGCAGCGATTGACCTTCACGGTGTATGGGGACGGCACCGTAGTCTCAGATGTGACGTCCTACTACAATGCCGAAGCGCTTTTGAGAGCCGGTGGCTGGGACGGCACGGGGTCAGTAGCCGATGCAGCCGAGACGTGGCTTTACAACAGTGACGTCGACGCTGAGGAGATACTCGATGGCCCGCTCGGGAATGGTTACGGACGTGACTATTTGACCCCAGATCAAGCAGCGGCCCTGCAGGGAGGTCGCTTTGAGATTCGTGGACACGTTGCGGTGGGGCGGATTGTGTGGACGGGGCAAGGTTTGGACGCTTTGTTCGATTGGTCCATCGAGAAGGGGGACGGCATTTCGCTGCAGCTCAACCCTCTTGATTACTCCCTCCTGCCGGACCACGCCGTGGTGGTCACGATCACTCTTCCTAGCGATGTGACCGACACCAACGGCACTGTTAACGGCCGGACAGTAACGTGGTCGAGTTTTGACGAAGTGCCGTTTGTCACCTTCGAGGGGTGACCCCACGGCAGTAGTGATCCGTGCGCAGCGCATTCACATGCTGCTGGAGCACCACGTCTCCGAGCGCCCCAGCCCGCACCCACCCCTGGCAGTGCCTGTGGGCCGGTTTCGGGCCCGAAACCGGCCCACAGGTACTGCCAGGGAGCAGGGGGGTCAGAGCTCGCGGAACTTGCGGTCGATGTCTGAGGTGTCCACCCCAAAGCTGTCGACTACCCGCTGGAACCCGGCGGTGACAATCGCGAGTTCCTCGGGCGTGAAGTTGGCGATGAAGTGACTACGGATGATGGCGGCATGGGCGGCACGGAGCTCACGAACGCGCGACAGGCCGGCCTGAGTGATCATCGCCACCACGGCGCGCTGGTTGGAACTGCTGCCCTCACGCACCACCAACCCCTGCTCCTCCAGCTGGGTGACGTGATACGTCAGGGTGCTGCGTGACAACACCAGCTGGTCCGCCAACTCGTACATGCGCAGCCCCTCGGGGGAGGACGCAAGGTTAGACAGGATCTCGAACTGGGCGCGAGTCAAGTGTGCGTGGGCGGAGATATTGCGCTCGGAACTGCGTCGTAGCAGGGCAAAGCTCTTCGCCACCACAGTGAGGGCGGCGCTTTCCTCAGGAGTGAGATTGCCTAGTGTGCCGATTGTCACGCCCTCAGCGTAGCCGATTCTTGCAATTTAGTTTGATATCGAACTCGATTGGATGTACTCTGGACGAGTTCGATATGGAACTCGATCGACGATGATCACGCCATGCGATCCCCATTCCGCACTCGAGAGAAGGCGTATCTACTATGTCCGCTACCGCACCCGCGGTAACCCCGACGACCTCCCATGAGAAGTCGTCCATCGCACTGCTGTTCACCGGCCTCATGATCACCATGCTCATGGCCGCCATGAACCAGACGGTCCTGTCCACGGCACTGCCCACCATCGTGGGTGACCTGGGCGGCGTTGAGCAGATGAGTTGGGTCATTACCGGCTACATCCTCGCCTCGACCATCATGATGCCCGTCTACGGCCGCATCTCCGACCAGCTAGGCCGCAAGCCCGTCCTCCTGGCCGCCATCATCATCTTCATCGTCAGCTCGGTTGCTGGCGGACTGTCAACCAACATCTGGTGGCTGGTGGCCGCTCGCGTCATCCAGGGCATCGGCGGTGGTGGTCTGATGATTCTGTCGCAAGCCGCAATTGCCGACGTCGTCTCCGCCCGTGAGCGCGGTAAGTACATGGGCATCATGGGTGGCGTCTTCGCCATCGCGTCCGTGGCAGGCCCGCTGCTGGGTGGCTGGATCACCGAAAGCGTCGGCTGGCGCTGGGCATTCTGGATCAACATCCCCATGGGTGTGTTGTCCGTCCTAGCAACGATCCGCTTCCTGCACCTTCCCAAGCGTCCCGTCAGCTCGCACAAGCAGCGCATCGACTACCTGGGAATGACGCTGCTGGCTGCCGCAACGGCTGCCATTGTGCTGGTGTGCACCTGGGGTGGTCACACCTACGCCTGGACCTCGGGCACCATCCTGGGCCTGATTGGTGCCGCCGTCGTGCTGGCCGGTCTGTTCATCTGGAGCGCTACTCGCGCCGACCAGCCGGTGATCCCCTTGGCGCTGTTTAAGGATCACAACTTCACCATCACCACCATCGCCGCGCTGCTGATCGGCATCGCGATGTTCGGTGCCCTGGGGTACTTCCCGACCTACGTGCAGATGGTCACCGGCGTCAGCGCAACCGTCGCAGGTTTGCTGATGGCGCCGATGATGGGTGCCATGCTGATCACCTCCGTGATCGGTGGGCAGATTGTCTCGCGCACTGGCCGTTACAAGATCTTCCCGATCCTGGGCGCCGTGATCATGGGTATTGGCCTGTGGCTGCTGTCCGAGTTGAAGATCGATACCCCCACCTGGTGGATGTGCACGGTGCTTGCGATCTTCGGTGTCGGCATCGGCCTGGCCAACCAGATCCTCACGTTGATTGTGCAGAACTCGTTCTCCAACGCGATCGTTGGAACCGCGACGGCAGCGAACAACTACTTCCGTCAGGTGGGAGCCTCGGTGGGCTCCGCCATCGTCGGCTCGTTCTTCGTCGCCCGCTTGCACGACTTCCTCGCTGACCGCTTGCCGCGGCTGGGGGAGGGCGGCCAGGGCGGCACCTCGGGCGCGAACTCGCTGACGCCGGAAGTTGTCAACCAGATGCCCGATGCCGTGCGCATCCCGGTGATCGAGTCCTACAACGAGGCGCTCCTACCGATCTTCTTGCTGATGGTGCCACTGGCCGTGGTGACCTTCATCCTGCTGCTGTTCGTCAAGGAGAAGCCACTGGCTACCTCGGTGATCACTGAGGAAGACATCCCCGAACTGGCCGCGCAGGAACGTTCCGCCCTGGGCGTGGACGACGCTGACCTGGACGACGCCACTCTCGCTCTGGCCCCAGGCGCCCACTCCCGCGGTGAATCGGGCGACGAACTCCTGGCTGGTGCGGGGGTTCCCACCGCGTAGCCAACCCACGACCGTACCGCTCCCGGCCCGGGACGACGCCCCACCACTTGCGTCGTTCCTGGACCGGGAGCGGTGCTTTGTGTGGGGCCCTTTTTTGTGCCAGGGATTTATTGACGGTGCTTTTATCGCGGACGATGGGCATACTTGAGAAATGTCGCGCGGGGTGCGCGACCCTGGAGGCAGGAGCCCGACGTGTCCCGATGGGTGCTACCGGCTGGGCGGCGTGCCCTGCGCGTGCACCTCATCATGGGCGGTCTCTATATTGCCGCGGCGCTGCTGGGGCGCATGACGACTACCGCGGACAGCGACGTTGCTTTGGTGTGGCCGGCCGCAGGCGTGGGCATGGTGTGGGTGTTCTACGCCGCGCGCGAGCGGCTCGGCACCGCAACCGCCGTCATTGGTGTGGGAATCGCTGCTGGCGTTCTCAATGGCATCACGGGCGCAGGGTTGGTGTTAGGTCTGGTCTTTGCCGTCCAAAACGCGTGGCAGACCTGGTGCGCGCTGTGCTTGTTCCGTGCGATGCAACGACGCTTTGGTCGCCCGACATGGTGGCGCATCCGTGACGTGCGCGATGCTGTGCTCCTGGGCGCCACGGTGACCGTTGGTGTGGCCAGTGGGCTGGTGATGGGGCCATTGGCTGTGGCGCTGATCGATGGCGAAAGTTTTGTCTCCGTCGCGGCCATGTGGCTACTTCGCAATGTTGCGGGAGCCCTGCTGATTTTGCCGCTGGCGATTCGTTTGTGGGATCCGCGGTTGCCGGCGGGGTCCGGCTTGAGTGAGGCATGGCGGCTGCGCACCCCTGAGGTAGGGCTGATCCTGGTCCTGACGCTGATCACCTACGGCGCGGTCTACGGCATGTCCACCACGTTCACGTTGTCGTTCCTTCCCATGGGATTGACCGTGTGGGCCGCAGTACGCCTCGACACCACGGTGGCTGCGCTCCATTCGCTGTTGGCTAGCACGTTCATCATCATCCTCACCCTGGGTGGGCGGGGCCCGTTCGCTTCCCTCGAGTCGATGGAACGCACCTTTACGGCACAGGCCTACGTGGTCGCGTACTTGGCATTTACCTGGCTTATTGCTACACAACGCGATGAGCTCGCTGGCCTCCTACGCGATGTGGAGCGCTCGCGCACCGAAATCACCCAGCAGTCGGAACTGTTGCGGGCCCTCTTCACTACCTCAGCCGATGCGATCACGGTGTTCGACGCGACCGGGCATGTGGTGATGCGCAATGAGGCCAGTCGTGTGCTGTTCGACGGTGTTCCCGATAACCTGCGCGCCGATGCGTCGGAGGTGCTGTCGCACTTCCACCGGGTAGGAGATCACAGCCCGATACTGGCCGACGACTCGCCGATCCTGCGCCTGCGCGATAGTGGCGTCGTGGGTGTGGAGGTGGGGATGACTCGCCACGACCGTGAACACATCATTAACGTCACCGCATCCGCGTTGCCCTCCACCGGTGGCACGGACGGCGGCAGCGTGATTGTGGCACGCGACGTCACCGAGGCGAGGGCTGCGCAAGCCGAGGTACGACGTGCGCGCGATGACTACGCCATGTTGCTTGCCGCGGCAACCGAGCAGGCCATTCTGGCGTGTTCTCCGGATGGAACGATTCGCTTGGCGAACCAGGGTGCCCAGACGGTGCTGGGATTGCCGCGGGACCAACTGGAAGGACGGTCACTGGCAAGCTTGCACCAGCCCGAGCATTTGGCGGAGGTTGCCGCTGAACTGGGCGTGGAGCCCAGTCAGGTGCACGCCGAACTGGCCCGGTTGGAGTTGTCACAAGCCCGTCGGTGGCAGATGGCTGGGCCGGGTGCGGCGGTTGTGTCGATGACGGTGACGAGCACCCCGGATGGTGGGTTCTTATGTGTGGCATGGGACGTGACGTCCCAGGTCCAAAGCGAAGAGCAACTTCGCGTGTCGGAGGCACGGTTCCGTCAGGCGTTCGATACGGCGCCAATTTCGATGTTCATCGTCAGCCTGGATCAGTCCAACCGTGGCATGGTGATGGAGACAAACTCCACGGCGACGGTGTTTGTTGGCCGTGACCGCGACACGCTGCACGGCAGCGAATTCACGTCCTTGCTCCACGAGGACGACGTTGCGGGCGTTGAGCGGTGGTTGGATGCGGCAGCGTCCGGAGCGCGTGACCATATTCGCTCCGAGGTGCGGTTCACTCCGACGGGGTTGGGGGTGTCGTGGGGTCTGGTCTCGGCGTCGGTGGTGCACTTGGCGGCGCGTGCAGACCAGGCGGGCTCGCGCTATCTCCTGTGTCTGGTTGAGGACATTACGGCCAGGCGGGCGGCCGAAGACGCTCTGGTTCGGCAAGCACTGCATGACGATCTAACTGACCTGCCCAACCGAGTGCTACTCAATGACCGGCTGGAGTTCGCGCTACGTTCGATCGGCACGGGCACCTCTCGGCGCGTGGGAGTGATGTTTTGCGACCTTGACGGTTTCAAGGATGTTAATGACGCATACGGCCACAGCACTGGCGATGAGGTACTGCGTGAAGTGGCGCGACGCTTCTCCCACACGGTTGGGCTGGACGACACCGTTGCACGCCTAGGCGGGGATGAGTTTGGCGTGGTGCGTCCGGACTTGGCCAGTGACGATGCTTTGGCTGACTTGGCGCAATCACTCATTGATTCCCTGAAGGAGCCCATCCTGTCAACGCGGGGCACCCACCATTTAGGGGTGTCCATTGGCATGGTGAGTGGCGGTTCGCAGGCACTGGCAGAGGACCTGCTCGCCCAGGCGGACGCGGCCATGTATGAGGCAAAACGTGAGGGCAAGAACCGCGTCAACCGCTATGACGCGACGTTACTGGCCAAGAGCGTGCGCACCACGCGGTTGCTTCCCGAACTGACACGCGCCTTTGAAAATGGTGAGTTACTGGTTCACGGCCAACCGGTCGTTTCCCTCCGCACGGGGGCAGTGGAGTCGCTCGAAATGCTGCTGCGCTGGCACTCGCCCGATCGGGGCCTGATTGGCCCGGGAGAGTTTTTGGACGTGTTGGAGGCGAGCACCCTGATGGTGCCGGTGGGTACCTTCGTGCTCAGGGAGTCGTGCCGGATAGCAGCGGCGCTTCCCCCTGCCGCCAATGGCGTCCTGCCGGGCGTACACGTCAATGTCTCGGGCAGACAGCTCACCGGCGGGGACTTCATTGCCGCGGTCCACTCTGCGTTGGAGGAGTCCGGCCTTGATCCGGGCCGGTTGGTCCTTGAACTGACCGAAACACACATGCCCCAATTGACATTGCCGTTGCTGACCGATCTGGGGGTGCTGCGTGACAAGGGCGTGCGGATTGCGCTGGACGACCTTGGCACCGGCTATTCGTCGCTGGCCCGTTTGACTGAACTTCCCATTGACGTCCTGAAGGTAGACCGCGGTTTCGTGTCCGGAATTGGCACCGACGACCGTTGTGATGCGGTGGTGCGGGCGGTGGTCGGGATGGGCGATGCCATGGATGTGGACGTGGTGGCCGAGGGTGTGGAGACGTCCGAGCAGGCCGCCGAGTTGGTGCGGCTGGGCTGCCCGCTCGCACAGGGCTTCTTGTACTCCCGACCCTTGCCCGAGGCTGATCTTGCTGACTTGGTAACGACGTTGTTTGACGTCACCACGGGCGAATCAACCGCTCAGGCTGCCTAAGCCGACGGCGCTACGGCCGGCGCTGGCGCATCGGGCGACTTCTGGGCAGGGGTATCTGGTTGCACCAGGTGGCCATCGGCCAGGCGAATAGTCACATCGGCGGCGTCCATCAACGAATGATCATGCGTGGAGATCAGTGCCGTCATTCCGCGTTGGGTCACGACGTCGCGTAGGAGGGCGAGGATGTGTGCGCCCGTATCCGCGTCCAACTGCCCGGTGGGTTCGTCGGCGATCAACAGTCGTGGCTGTCCGGCCAGGGCACGGGCGATTGCCACTCGTTGTTGCTGGCCTCCAGACAACTCGGCGGGCCGTTGGCCGGCGTGACCTGCGAGCCCGACCATCTCCAGCAGTTCAGCCACGCGGGCTTCACGCTGGGATGGACGCATTCCGCGCAACCGCAGCGGCAGCCCGATGTTCTCGGCCGCGGTCAGCATCGGCACCAGCCCGAAGGTTTGAAAGACGAACGCGACGCGCTCGCGACGTAGCGCGGTGCGGCGGCGTTCACTTAGCCGTGTCACCTCTACTCCGTCCACGGTGATCAGACCGCGGGTCGGGCGATCTAGACCTCCGATGCAGTTCAATAACGTGGTTTTGCCCGATCCGGAGCGTCCGGCGAGGGCGACCACGGCTCCCGCGGGCACCGACACAGACACGTCGTCGAGGGCCGTGACGGCAGCGGAGCCGGATCCGTAGCGGCGGGTGACGCCATCGACGATCACCATCGATGTGGGCGTGGCGGTGTTACTCATCACGGTCTCCGGTGGAAAGCGAGGGTCGGTTGGCGGCGGTCGGGTTTGAGGTGGTCGGGTTGGACGCGGGTGTGCCGGTCCGGGGCGCGAACGGGTGTAGCGGTGCGGCCGGTTTTGATGGGGTCTCCACCACCGGAGGCAGTGAGGAGGACGGGGTCGCAGGCACGGACGACGCAGGCGCAGGCACGGACGACGCAGGCGCAGGCACGGACGACGCAGGCTTGGGAGTGCGGTCGTTCCACACTCCGACGTGGTCGGATTCAAGCTCCAACCGCACGCGGTCGCGCAGCTGGAGGGCATCGCGGTACTGCGCGGGAAGCTGCAGGCGTCCGGCCCGGTCCAGCACGGCGTATTCCTCATGCAACGTGCGTACGGTGCCGTCGGCATCGACCTCGGTGCGGCGCACCACCTCGGTTGAGGTGCGCCCGTCGCGGATGGCGATGGTGCGCTGCACCTGGGAAGCCACGGCGGCATCGTGCGTCACCACCACCACGGTGGCGCCCAGGTCCTGATTCGCCGAGCGCAGCGCTGCGAACACGTCGTCACCGGTGGCAGAATCCAGTTCGCCGGTGGGCTCGTCGGCAAAAATCACTTGCGGCGAGTTGGCCAGCGCTACCGCGATCGACACGCGTTGTTGCTCACCGCCAGACATCTGATGGGGGCGTCGGTGTGCCTTCGCCGCCATTCCCATTGCCTCGAGTAGTTCCATGGCTCGCCGGGAACGGGAACGGGCCGACCGTCCGGCAAACGCCATGGGCATCATGACGTTCTCCTTGGCGTTGAGGTACGGCAGCAAGTTGCGGGCCGTTTGTTGCCACACGAACCCCACCACGCTGCGTCGGTAGGTGAGGCGGTCAGTGTGAGACATACGCAGGAGGTCCCAGTCGGCGACGCGTGCCGCACCGGCCGTGGGGACGTCCAGGCCGGACAGCACGTTGAGCAGGGTGGACTTTCCTGATCCCGACTGGCCAACAATCGCGATCATCTCGCCCTTGTCAACCAGCAGGTCGAGGCCTTGAAGCGCCTGGACTTCGATGTTCTCCACCTGGTAGATGCGCACTAAGTTGTCGCACGCAATGAGTGCGTCGCCACCGTACGTATTGAGAGTCGTGGTCATGTTGTGTCCCTACCGTGTCTCACCATAACGAAGCACTTCACTGAGCCGAGCGCGCCGTTGCACGAGCACCTCGCCGATCACCGCCAGCACCACCAAACCGGCCAGGGCGGCCGCACCGGGCGCCAAATGAGCCGCATCGATGCTGGGCGGAGGATCGCTAATGCCGCCCGCCAGCACCACCAATCCCAACGCCGCGGACAGTGCCAGCATCACCGCAACGGCAGCAATCGCCGCGGCAACAGCACTGGACAGCACCACCGGAATGAGGTCAGCTACCGCCAGCCACCATCCGTACGACGCGGGCACGCCTTGGGTGCGTAGCAATGCCACGGCCCGGCCACGATCGCGTGCGCCGGTGGCCACGCTCACCATCAGCCCCACGGCCGCCAACGCCGACGCCGCCAGTACCGCCCAGGTCATGGTGCGCTGCACTCCGCCCATCAGTGCTGACTGGTGCGCCGTATCGAGCCACGTTGATCGCAAACTCACGGTGGAGGCGTCGATTCCCGCAGCAGCAATGGCAGCGTCGGTACCTGGGCCGGTCACGATGGTGATGTTGGTTTCCACCGGGTCCTGCGTTGCGGAGGCCAGCAGTGGTTCCAATGCGACCATCACGTAGGGGCCGCTCATCCATCCGTCGGGAGGGGCGGCCGCATCGGCGATGAAGTCGACGGGCAGGTAGGTGCGCCCCACGAACACATCGGAGCGTCCGTAGACGTCCAGTTCTCGGATGGATGGGCTGGCAAGGGCAGGGATGGGGTCGCCGACATGCCACTGGGAAGCGGCACGATTGAGCGCTTCCAAACTGGCGCGCTCGGCATCCGTGAGCGTGGGATCCAGATCACCGTAGGACGGGTCGATGCCAAGGAACGTGGCGGACCCGAGGCTGGATCCCAGTGCGATCGTGGCGCGGTTGAGCGTGCTGAGGCGGGATACGGTCAAGCCTTGGTGCTGCCAGGTTGTCACGGTGGCAGCGTCGATGGGGGCCTCAATGCGGGCATCACCGCCGATGCGCTCCCAGGATGCGGACTCCTGCCCACGTTCCACCGTGGACGCCAGCAGCGCACCGTACGCGCTCACGGCGAGCGCTAGGGCCAGTGCCACCAGCGGCAGTGCGGCAATGCGTTCACGGGCGCGTGCTGAGATGAGCAGCCCTGCGGCCCCACGGCTATGCCGAGTGATGGCCTGGACGATGTGTCGTGGCCCAACAGCTGCACGCACCACGATCAGTGCGACCGCGAGCGCCACGAGTGCGGGTGCGATGGCGAGGAATGGATCGACGCCGACGGTTTGGGTCTGCAGCACACCACGGCCACGCAGCGACCACACGGCAACCGCGGTGACCACGAGCACCAAGGCGTCGCGGGTAAGCGAACGTGCGGACCGGGCCCGCGCGACGCGGTCTCGGTCGCGCCGGTTCGCAGGCTCGCGCTTGTGGGCCCAGGAGGCGCGCGCCACGACTGCACCCAATACGGGGGTGGCACATAGTGCCACCACGCCCACCAGCAATGCGAGTGGATCGAGCAGGTGTGCCCCGGGAGTAACCAGTACCGAGGTTCCGTAGCCTAGGCCGAGTCCCACTACGGTGAAGGCGGCACTTTCGACCACCAGGGTGCCCACGGAGGAGGCAACCGATGCCCCGCGTGCCCGTTCGAGTTCGATGTCGCGCCGACGTCCACGAATTAGCAGGTGGGCCATGAGGGCGATCACGGCTGCGGCGGTTGCCGTCACCCCAGCGATGAGGACCGACATCTGTGCCAGCGCTGCCCGTGCCCGCACCGGGTAGTCCTTGAGTGCGTCGCCGAGGCCGGTGCTGATGCGGGCCGTGATGCCGGTGTCTGCCAGCAGTCGATCCGAGCGGGCCTCAAGGTCTTCTAGTTCGCGTGGCACTGACCGCGCGAGTTCGAGCGTTAACGCGGCCGGATCGACACCCATGAGGACGTGACCGACCAGTGGCGTGACTACGCGGGAACTGAAGGCCGCGGCGGCTTGGGGTGGCAGGAGTACCGTGCCCACGGTGCGATCCTCGCCGGTGCCACCCACCCGCGTCTGCGGCGTCACCAGTCCCGGTACCAGGCGGGCCGCGTCGTCGTGGGGGTCGTCAATTGCCACCACGGCGGTGATGATGAGCTGGATCCGGCCACCGTTGGCGCGGCCCAGCGTTACCTGGTCACCCACGGCCAGGCCCAAGGCGTCGAGCGTGGGTTGGGTGAGTGCCACTTGTAGGGGTGAGGGCTGGTTGTCTTGCGGCGTGGCCGCCGTGCCCGGACCTGTCGACGACGCTGCTTGGCTTGCATCAAAGACGGGAGCGACACCGTCGATGACCGTGGAGGTGGCCCCGGGGACAACGGCCACGATCACGTCCACACCGGTGCGGGTAGTGGCGACGGCATCTCGGTGATCGGCGGCTGCCACGTCCCGTTCGTGCTGCGGGGTGACGTCCATGAGCGCATACGGGGTGGATACGGCCGCCGCATTCACCGTGGAGACCACCGATGCGGTGTCATGGGGCAACGTGCCCGTCAGGGTGTCGACGGTGGCAGCGAAAGCTTCCGGGGGCAGTCCGCGCACTGAGTCGACGTTGTTGCCGGTGGTGTTGCCAACTGGGAAGCGGAACTCGATGGTGGCGCCATCGGCGCGAGAGCGGACGGCGTCGGCTGCACCGTCGTCCAAGGTGCCCAGGATCATCTGTGGTCCGGCGTATGCGAGGAATGCAGCTAGGGCCACGACCAACGTCGCCGCCAACACAATCCATCGATCGCGCCAGGAGCGCCGCCTTGCCAACGTCACCACGGGGCCGAGCCGCCCCCGGCTAGGGGTGCGGCGAGGTGCGGGTGCAGGGGTGGGGGTGGCAGTCATCGGGCATCCCCTTGGCGCAAGAGGTCAGCGGGTCGAATACGCCTCACCAAGGTGGCGGCGATTGCCAATGCGAGCACCACCACCACGACTGCTTCTAATGCCAGCGCTCCAATGATGGGCCAGGGGATCTGGGTGATGACGCCCGGTACGGGGGGAAGGCCATCGGGCCCAAAGGACACCAGTGGTGCTGCGAGAGTGACCAGCCATAGGCCAATGCCCAGGCCGCACACCGTGCCCAGTACGGCCAGGAGCAAGGTCTCGATGCCGACCATGCGTACCACGGCTGCGTTGCTCAGGCCAACGGCACGAAGTTGCGCGATTTCCAGGGCTCGTGACCGGGTGGACACCACAATGTGGACCGCGAATCCCAGGGCTGCCAATAGTGCGGCCGCGGCCACGACGATCCATACAGAGGCAGGGATGGCGATGCGTAGCGCGTGCACGGTGAGGTCATCAACCACGCCGTCATGGGTGGTCACGGTGACAGAGGGCGGCAGGGAGGCGGCGTAGGCGGCCTGGTCGGGGGTACTCACCCACCAGGTGGTGACGTCGCGCGTCAGTCCGCCGCGCTGGAAGGTCGCGATCTGCAGGGTGTCCAGATCGGCGGCAACAGTCGGCGCGGTGTAGGGGCCGATGCGGGGCACTGCGGCCGCGAGGTTGGCACGCACCAAGGTAGCGCCAACACGAATCGTGAATCCGTCACCCACCGACATGCGGGTCTGGCGCATGAGTTCATCCGATGCCACCACCGGGACGGAGGTTTGTGACGGTGCGGCCGTGAGGACGCCGACGATGGCGTCGGTGAGGATGCTTTCGCGGCGCACCCGCATGGTCATCTTCACGGAGCCGTCTGCGGTGGTGACGTCCTTGAGGACTCCCACAGTCGCGGACGGGGTCCACGTGGGCACTGCGGTGGTGTCCAGCTCGTCGGACAGCAGGGGCGTGGGCTGGCCGGCCACGCTCCAGCCGGCTACCTCGCTGAGGGCGCTGACCCGGGACAGGGCGATGTGAATGTCTGTGAGTGGCTCAGCGTCGTCCGATGGGATGAACCCGTCACCGGTGGAGGCGATCAGTACCTGCAATCCTGTGACGGTGGCGCCGGCGAGTGTGTCGTCGATGCTGGCCTCGACCGTGTGCGCCTGAGCGTCGGCGGTCACAATGCCCAGGTCAATGGTGTGGTAGAGACCGTCTTGGGAGCGGATCAATGCGCGCAGCCCCACCAGGATGTCCGGTAGTGCCTCGTCAGGCGCTGTGGCGGTGACGTCCATCGACAATCGCGTAGCGCCGGCGGGGATCTCGATTCCGGGCTTACTGGTGACGGCGGGGGTGTCCAGGGCGGGGGCGATCGTCTCGCCTCGCATCTGCGTGAGGCGGCCCTGGCCAAACGGCTTCCACGCGGCGTTGTTGGTAGCCAGGATGCGTGCGTCCACTCCCTCGAAGGTGTCCGACATGAGCTCCAGGTGGGTGAGCGTGTGTGACGAGACGGTCACCGTGTCATCCAGTACGGGCTCGGGGTTGGCACCGGGAAAGGACACTATCTGCGCCTGACGCATCCAGGGGGTGTTTGGTGCAGTGACGACGGCGTCGACCGGGTGGGTGTAAAGCGCCTGGTCGGACTGGGACTGAGTCCAGGTGGCAACAAATCCGGAGGCAAAGACCCCCACCGAAAGGGACAGCGTTAACAGCAATACAGCCGATAGTGCCCGGACGGGACGGCGGGATACCTCCCAGGCGGCCAGGGGAGTGATGGCCCGGCGTGCTGAACGTGCCAGGACCTCCATTAACCGGGCCGCCAACGGCACGAGCCGAGCGGCAACGAGTGCCCCCGCCAGCAACGCAAGTGCAGGCCCGGCAGCCAGTAGCGGGTCCAGGCGGGGTGCCTCATCGCCAGTGACCACGGGCGAGTGGTACAGCCTGAGCTGCCAAAAGGCCAGTCCGGCCAGCACCAGGACGGCAACGTCGAGCCCGGCCTTTTGGAATGCGGCCCGGCGTCCGGGACGGGCGCGATCCGCCTCGGCTTCCACCAGCAACGCAGTGCGCCGCATCAACGGCGCCAACACGATGATGATGAGCACGGCCGCGATGATCGTGCTGGCTACCCATACGCCCAGGGGAAGGCCAGGGTCACGGTGTAGTCCCGCATCGTGCAGCCACGGAGTGCTCGATACCGTGAGGTACGCCAGCCGGGCTAGCGGAGCGGATGCGCCGACGGTCACTACGCCAATCAGGATTGCCTCGATGGCACCCAGGGCCGCCCCCTGACGCAGGGAGGCGCCGCGGGCTGCCCACAGCAGACGTTCGTCGTGGCGACGCTCGCTGAGAAGTCGGGCTGCCTGGACAAGAGCCGCTGTCGCCACCACGAGCAACAGCAACGCCGTGACCAGCACGGTGGAACGCGTCATCGTCAGCGAACCCACGATGCGACCGATGGTGTCGCTCACAGGTGCGGCGACGGACACTCGCTTGGCGAGGCCTCCTTGTTGCATGGTGGCGTCGGCACTGGCGGTGGCCAGCGAGGCCATCACGGCGGACAACTGCTCGGTGGACGCGTGTGAGAAGTCGGGCTGGTACGTCACGGTGATGGTGGACACCGGCAACGAGTCGACGTGGTCGCGGGAGGTCAGCAGGGGCCCGTAGGCGGGTGAGGAAAGGCCGCTTGCTCCGGGGACGGCGACGGCAGGGGAGTAGCCGGCGCCACGCAGTGTGTCAGTGGCCCACAGTGGACCGTCAGGCGCGATTGGCAGGAAGATGCCGACGATGCGAGCCGAGGTGACGGGGTCTGAGTCGTAGGAGCGGTCCTTGATGGCGATGACGTCTCCGATGGAAAGGTCGAGGTCATCGCTCATGATGCGGGGAATGGCGATCTGAGTCAGACCGATGGCGCCTTCTTGGGGCCACGTGCCGTCGATCAGGGCGGCACGGTCGTCGCGGCGGCTATCGCTGGCGTAATAGGTCAGCACATAGTGGCCGTCCAGGGGTAGCACCTGGCGAGCACCTTCGATGTGGACGTTCGCCGTGACAGGGGTGTCCCCCAAGCCCTGGTGCGCTGCGCGTGCAGAGGCGGCCAGAATCTCGTCCACTGGTCCGGCGACAGAGATGGTGTGGCGTAGTTCGGTTTGCGCGCTTGCGACGTCATCGAGTGCGGTGCGGGCGGCGAAGGTAGCAGTAGCGCGATCGAGCAGGTACAACGTGGATAGCACGCTGGCGGACACAATCGACAACACCAGCACAATGGCCAGCAACGATGCGTGGGTGCGCGCCCGGCGAAAGGTCAGCCGCCATCGCCATGGAGCCACGCACATCCCCTTTCGCAGTTGTGAGGTTGCCCGTGCACGTTACATGCCCCGCGGCATGGGCGGGAAATGTAAAGGCTTGCAGGTGTTAGGCGTCGTTTCGATGCGTCGCAAGCCAGGCATCGGCTGCTGCAAGTTCGTGCGGGAGTGCCTGCTCGATCGCGTCCGCGACTGCCCGTTCAATGACTGCGCCAATCAGCGGTACCGGTGCCTGTACGTCGCCGGCCAGCCCAAAAGCACTGCCTGCGGCAAGCGGCTTGAGTACTACCGCGCCGCTGGCGTGCCCGGGGGTGCCGGGGATTTCCAATGCGAAGGTACCTTCGCGGTCTGCGGGGTTGCCGTTGCGTTCGGCAGGGGCCCATGCCTCCGTGTAGCGCACGGTGAGGTTACTGCCCACGAAGGCCCGAAACTCGTGCGGAATGGTGCTGGTGGGCATGCTGCGACGGATCACTACCGTGAATGCCCCATCGTCTAGCAGGTCCACGAGAACGTCGCAGTCCTCGGCACCGGAAGCCCGCGCCCGTTGTGCGTTGAATTCCTCGCTGGCAAGCATTGCCATGACCTCGTCCACACTGGCATCGAAACGGTGCTCGTAGGTGATTCTCATGGCTCCTCCTTGCTGTGGTCAGCGTATCGCGGCAGCGTGAGCGCTGTTGCCTTCTACGCTGGTGCCGTGGCTACCTTGCGCGAGATTGCTCACCAGTACGGGCCGATGTCGGCTGCCGAGGCGGATTGGCTGTCCGAACTGGTCGCCGACTGGCAGATCATTGCCGACCTGTCGTTCGCAGATCTCGTGCTGTGGCGCAAGACCGATGAGGGCTTTGTGGCTATCGCGCACTGCCGTCCGTCGACGGGACCTACCGTGCACTTGGATGAGGTGGTGGGAACGCGGGCCGCCTCGGGCAGGATCGCGCACTTGGACACGGCCTACACCACGCGCGAGATTGTTGTGTCGCGCGAGCCTCGCTGGGACGAGACGTACGCGGTACGTGAAGAGGCACTCCCGGTGGTGATGAAGGACGATTCGGTGGTTGCTGTGGTGACGCGGGAGGCCTCCATGGCGGCACTGCGCTCCTCCAGCCGGCTGGAAATCAACTACAAGGGTGCCGCCGATGACCTATTGCACATGGTGATGCGCGGCGAGTTCCCACTGCAGACCTCGGTGACCGGACCCAAGCGTGGCGCGCCGCGCGTGGGCGACGGAGTCTTGCGTTTAGATGCGCAGGGGATCGTCACCTATGCCAGCCCCAATGCGCTGTCATGCTTTCACCGCCTGGGAGTGACGGGGTCGCTGATGCACCGTTCATTGCCGCGAGTGGTGGCGGCAATGGTGTCTGACAAGGGCCAGGTGGACGAGACCTTGGCGATGGTGACGGCGGGACGCACCGCGTGGCGTACCGATGTGGAGGCCAACGGTGCCGCGTTGTCACTTCGTGCTCTACCTGTCAGTGAGCACGGCACACGCGTGGGCGCGGTGTTGCTGTGCCGGGATGTCAGTGAGTTACGTCGCCGGGAACGCGAGCTGTTGACCAAGGACGCCACGATCCGCGAGATCCACCACCGGGTAAAAAACAACCTGCAAACTGTCGCTGCGCTGCTGCGGTTGCAGTCGCGTCGGGTCGAGGCTCCCGAAGCGAAGGAGGCGCTCGCGGAGGCGATGCGGCGCGTGTCCACCATCGCGATGGTGCATGAGACGTTGTCGGGGACCTTGGATGAGTTGGTCCATTTTGATGACCTGATGGCGCGCTCGGCGCGCATGGCGGCCGACGTTGCCTCGGCGGGCGTGCCCGTCAAGATTGTTCGCGAGGGCGACTTTGGCATGATCCCGGCACAGTTCGCCTCGTCGCTGGCGCTGGTGATGACGGAACTGGTCACTAATGCGGTCGAACACGGCTTCGAGGGGCGCGAGCACGGCACAATCACCATTTCGGCACGCAGGGATGGACCCGTGTTACGGGCGTCGATTCAGGACGACGGCAAGGGCCTGTCGGGTGAGCCGTCCGGGTTGGGTTCACAAATTGTGCGCACCCTGGTCACCAACGAACTTCACGGCACCATCGAATGGGCCGACGCGGACCAGGGGTCGGTTGTGAACCTTCAGTTGCGAATGGATGGGGAGTGAGCCGACGTTACTTGGCGGCGCGGCGGGCACGAGCGGCCCGGCGTTTGAGCGAGCGACGCTCATCCTCGGACAAGCCGCCCCATACGCCAGAATCCTGGTTGTGCTCCATCGCCCAGGCCAGGCAGGTCTCGCGGACGCTGCAGGTGTTGCATACGGCCTTGGCGCGCTCAATCTGCACCAGTGCTGGGCCGGTGTTGCCAACGGGGAAGAACAGCTCGGGGTCCTCGACGTCGAGGCATGCTGCGCGGTCGCGCCAATCCATCAGGTCTCCTCACACAAAGAAAAACGCGGCGGTCCAAGGGGTGTGGACTCGCCGCTTCGTCGCGGATCTGTCCTCCATGTTGGCACTGTTAACAAAAGATGACAAGGGTCTAGTCCTGTAACCTCCCGAATAATTCGTCGCGATTGGTGGTCGAGAATGAACAAACGGCGCCCGGTGCTGAGCCGTCTTGACCGGTTTGCCCTCATTTTGCTTGCCGCAGAAGTCACGGCGACTCTGGCCATCGCGGTTGGGTATGTGGTGTATGGCCTGCTAGATCACGAGTTCACTAAGTTCGGCTGGATGCTTGCCGCCGCTGCGGCATTGATGGGCGCTGGACTGGCCGTCGCGACGTGGGGCTTCGCGCGTCACAAGCGTTTCGCTCTGGGCGCAGTGGTGACGTGGCAACTGATGCAGCTCAGTGTGGGTGTGTCGGTGTTTTCGGCGCTGCCGATCGTGGCGGTGGTGCTCATTGTCGCGGCGATCGTGATCGCCTGGGCGGTCATGCGCCGTCAGAATGCGCTGGCCCGCGCCGAGTCGTCGTAGGACCGGCGCGTCAGGTCGTCTACCACCCGCGCCGAGTCGTCTACCACCCGCGCCGAGTCGGCAATGATCCGCGCCGCCGGTGAGGTGGTGTAGGTGGGCAGTGCAAGCCGAATGGTTGTGCACTGGTGGTGCTGGCGCACCACGGCCATCCCCGGATGGGCTGGTGACAACAGTGCCGCATCCGCCACTCCCACCAGATCACGTGAGGCAGCCGCATTGGCGCTCCGCAGTGATATCAACGCGCTCGCGCGGGCAATCATTGGGGCAGTAAAGACGGAAAGGGGGGACTGGACGGTGATCACCACACGGATGGTTGCGTCGTGCGCACTACGTAACGCGAGGTTGCGCACCAGGGTGACCGCCTGCGGTGCGAGGAGGTGGGCATCGTCAATCACGATGAGTGTGGGTGTGCCCGGTGATGCGATGTGTGCGCCTGGCAGGGCGAGCGAGCCGAGGAATCCTGTTGCAGCGCCGGGGGTGACGTGCTCCGTTGCCGCAATGGGGTCGTGCGCAATAGCGACGATGCGGTATGTCGGCTGGGAGGCAATGACGGCTGCGGCAATCGTGGCCAATGCAGTGCTCTTTCCCGAGCCGGGCGCACCGGCGACCAACACACACCAGGGACCCTCGCCCGGTAGTGACCAGGGGCTCTGTTCGGCGCCGGCGACCACGCCCACGGTCACCGGCGCGCGCTCCGATATGGCTACCGGCGTACCCCGGCAGATGCCTCGTGGCGCCAGATCGCCGAGCGTGGTGGCTGGTGGAGGGCCTAGCTCGCCCGTGGCGAGCGCACGGGCCACCTGATCGGCCGTGTCGCCGGCCACGGTGTAGGCCGGGCCGTCGAGCGTGTGGTCTGTGCCGGGCACGGTGACGCGGGTGCGGTTGTGGTCTGCATGCACCACCACGGTGGTGACTGCCGATGGAGGTTCGGCACTCCAGCGCACCGGTGCATCGTGCGCCTGAGCATCGGGCAGGAGGTGATGCCACGGTTCCGTAGCGGGACGTGGCCAGGGAAGTTGGCGCCCGCGCGTCAGAATGATCGCCCGCGTCAGCCCGGCTCGGGCCGGTCCCGTGATCGTCACCTCCTGGCGCCACCACGGTAGCTCGGTGGGCGAGGTAGATGCACGCCATAGGGGATCGTCAGCCCACGCGACGACGGGCCGCGCATCGGTGTGACGTGGACGCCACTCGACGGTGGTGGCACCCAGCAATGCGCGCTGACCCGGGCATAGAAGTACCCGACCGAATAAGCCCTGCCCTGGAATGGTCCAGACGCGGCGCGCTTTCGAGCGTTTGGTGCCATTCACCGATCCGGCATCCACCAACCGGATGCGATCGCGCTGGTGAAGCCTCACCACGGCGTGCACGTCGTTCATGCTGGGGTCACGCCAGCCTTTCGACCCCAGGCGTCCAACGGTGGAGCCATCGGCGAGCGCGATCACCCGGCCCGCATCGGGCCCGTCCACGCTGATCAGGTGCGGTCCTGGCCATCGGGTACCTGGCGTACCGGCCTGGGTGGTGATGACAGCCAGGTGCGTCAGTGGTGCTTCGCCCGCACGGTGTCCAGGGTGTAAGGGTGTCGGTCCGCACCACAGGTCTGTAGCGCCTAGACCGATGGCGTCGGCAATGGCGCCAACGGGTGTTCCCTGGTGGCATTCCACGACCAGCCGCCCGCCCGCGGCTGGGGATGTGTCGATGGTGAGCAGCACGTCTTCAGCGTCGTCCTCACGGCCACGTCCCACGCACCGTCAGCGGCCTCATTGTGGACAGGGGCAGGAGTTAGTCCCTGTTGACGGCAGGTCGTGCAACCAGGGTGCCGTCTGCCGTGACGTCAGCAACGAACCACTTCTCCTCGTGCCGGTTGGTCAGCCGAGGCATGTGCTGGAGGGCATATTCGCCCCGATCGATAGTGCCGGTAATGATCGGCCGGGCCAGCGGGTCAAAGAGGCTGCTGTCTTGGGTGATGACCACGGGCGGTCGGTGCCATACCTGGGCCATCTGGGCCAGCGCATCGGCCGTAGGCGTTTCCAACGCCAGCACCACGGGAACATCACACATCACGCGCACCGTCCCGTAATACTGGGACGAACCCACCAGCACCACGGGCGAGTCGCCTACAGCGGTGCACAGCGAATCGGCGATAGCGCGCGCACCGGCCTGCTCCCTGGTAAACGCGTAGATTGCCACACCGATGGGGTGATCATCCCCCGGCCGCAGACTCACCCAGGTACTCAGTATCGGGACTACCAGCGCGGCGGTACTGAGCATGGCCATGCGGGTGGCCATCTGCTCGCCACGGCGAGCCGTGACCTGGTGGGCACACCACCACACCCCAACTGCGGCCGCCAGCGCCACCAGGGGCAAAGTGATGGGTTCAAACCGGCGGATGGCCCAGAGCTGATCGGGAACGATCTCCGGCTTGACCAGGTAGAGCGCAGTGGGTGCAGCGAAGGCTCCCAGTACCACCGCATCAGGTGCCCGGCGGGTGAGCGCCTGATGGGTCAGCACTGCCATGCCAATGACGGCCAGCGCCAGGACGGGCCACGTGAGGTAGTAGCTCAGCCAGGTCACCGTGTGCTCGGCGTACGTGCGGGTGGCATCGACCGGATATCCCTCAGCTTGTTGAAAGGCCTCCACCACGGTGTTGGTGAACTGATCGGTGTCACTGGCGGTGCCGCGCCGATCCGTCATCCAGACCGGACGTGATGCCAGAACAACAGCGAGCACCACCACGACGCCTGCCGCCCACCGTCCTAGTACCGCCCGATGCGCCCACAAAGCACGCCGGGTGCGTTCACGAATCTGGGGTGACCACACCGCGAGGACAACAACAACCACGATGAGCACAGCCCCGTAGGCGGTCCCCAGCGTGCGTGCCTGGCCGCCCAAACGTTCCAGGTAGGCCCATGACCACACGGCCAGGCTGGCATATCCAGCCCCCACGGTGGCTGCCTGTGCCGCGGCGAAGGCAGCCACCAAGCCACGTACGCGCCCCATCACCAGTGCTGCTGCGGCTGCTCCTACTAGTACTCCCACGGCGTAGGCAGCTCCATCGATACGCACCAGTGCAGTGGCGCCGGAGGCCACGCCCGCGGCAATGAGTGCACCCGCGCGTCGTTGCTCCAAGCCACGCAATGCCCAGGTGATTGACGCGACGATGAGCACCAACGTCAGCGGTTCGGAATACGGCGATCGGCTCAGGCTCTGATGTGACACGGTGAGGGCGAGCACTGCTGCCGGTCCGAGGGCGGCCAGCGGCCCCAGCCACCGTCGAGCCAGAACGTACAGCGCCAAAATCCCCACGCCCCCGATGACGATGTTGACTGCCAATACCCCCGGAACGCCCGCGATCCACCCGCCCACCGAAAGCACGGCAGGAAGCATCTTTGCTCCCTGGGGTTGGACAACGGTGCCATGCAGATTCCACGCCTGCCACGCGTCGGGAAGCAGATTTGCCTGTGTTGCGGCTGCCTCGATGGCGCCTGCGGTGGGGATATCGGTGGACGGATGATCCGTCAGCCATACCCCGGACAGCGCCAAGAACCCCGGGTCGCGCATGACCACCAGATATTGGGAAGCCAAGACAATGCCAAGTGTGACCCATGCCAGCGTTCCTCCCAGGACACAGCGCGTGGCCATCCGCGCACGCTGTGGTGGGTCGGGGTCGGGGTCGGGACGCACCGAACGCCACAGCGCGACAGTGATGATCGCAGCCAATGGCAGCGTTGTCCACGGGCGATGGATTCCTAAGGAAACGGTGGTGGCAGGCGCCAGCGACAGGCCGACCAGGCCCGTCACGATTGCTTCAGGCCACCGAGTGCCGAGTCTGGTCACGCTCGGACACTATCAAGCGCGAGCGAAGACGGGGCGATGTGCACATTGCATTGTCAGGCGGCGCAGGTAAAGTTGCCACATGGCAAGAATTGTCTTGGTCGAAGATGACCCGACTATTTCAGAACCCTTGACTCGGGCTTTGAGCCGCGAGGGCTATGACGTCGAGTGGCACGGCACCGGTCAAGGAGGTGTCGGTGCGGCATCATCGGCGGACCTAGTCATTCTCGACTTGGGGTTGCCAGATATTGACGGTGTGGATGTTGCACGCCGTGTACGCGACCAAGGCCTCAGCGTTCCCATCCTGATGCTCACCGCTCGAGCCGACGAGGTCGACCTTGTGGTCGGGTTGGATGCGGGAGCCGATGACTACGTCACCAAGCCCTTCCGGCTGGCGGAGCTGCTGGCTCGGGTGCGAGCACTTCTGCGCCGCGGCAGCGACCGTGAATTGGGCGGTGACGTGACCGCGATGGGGGTGCGAGTAGATGTTGCGGGCCACCGTGCCTTTGTCGACGATCATGAACTCCAGCTCAGCGGTAAGGAGTTTGACTTGCTGCAGGTGCTGGTGTCCCATGCGGGCCAGGTGGTCTCGCGTGAACACCTGATGCGTGAGGTGTGGGGCGCCGACCCGCACGCTCCCTCCAAGACGCTCGACATGCACGTGTCGTGGCTGCGCCGCAAATTGGGCGACGATGCCGCCAAACCGCGATTCATTACCACCGTGCGGGGCATGGGCTTCCGGTTCGAAAACGACTGACCAGTGAGACGGCGGGTTCTGGGGGCCACGCTTTCCGCCCTCGCGGTGGCGATGATTCTCCTGGGTGTGCCCTTGGGGGTGTTCGCCTTCCAGCTGGTGCGTGACGACGCATTGCGTGACCTTGACACCCGCACCACAACGGCGGCACGGGCCATTGAGGTGCGCTATGTCTCGGGCGAGGCGCTCGACGAAAGCATTCTTGATAACTACCTCAGTGGCACTTCCGGAGGCCCCAAGCACATTACCGTGCGGCTTCCCAACGGCAAGGAGATCGACGCGGGCACAGAGCCACACCCGTCCTTCAAAGGCTCATATTCGACGGACTCGGGCGTGATTGTCATCATGTCCGCTGCCCGTGAAGAGGTGTTCTGGCAGGCAGCCCGAGCGGTGGGATTGGTCTTCGCAGTGGCGACGGTGGCGGTGGTGGCGGGTGCGGCCATGGCGTCGTGGCAGGCCAACCGGCTCGCCGCGCCGCTGGTGTACCTGGCGGCATCGGCCGAACAACTTGGCGCGGGCCACACCCGCCCAGGCGTGCATCGTTCGGGTGTGGAAGAAATTGACCTCGTCGCTGAGGAATTGGTGCGCAGCGCCGACCGGATGGCGGCGCGCCTGAGTGCGGAGCGCCAGTTTGCCGCCGACGCCTCCCACCAGTTGCGTACCCCGCTGACGGCGTTGTCGATGCGGTTGGAGGAAATCTCCGCCCTTACCACGCAGGACGAGGTGCGCGCTGAGGCGGAGGCGTCATTTGAACAAGTTGAACGCCTGGTGGGTGTCGTTGACGACCTGCTGGGACGCACCCGACGGGCACTGGGGGCGGGTACCGAACTAGTGGTACTCGCTGATGTATTTACGCAGCAACGAGACGAATGGGAACCGGCGTTCGCCACCGCTGGGCGCAACCTCGTGATCAGTGACACTGAGGCAACAGTGTTTGCCACCCCTGGCGGACTGTCGCAGGTGTTGGCCACGTTGATCGAGAACTCGCTTCACCACGGCGGCGGTACCACCACGGTGACGGCACGTGAGTCAGGGGCCAACCATGCCACCGTCATCGAAGTGGCAGACGAAGGCGACGGCGTTCCCGATGACCTGGCCGCGCGGATCTTTGAACGGTCGGTCACCTCCGGCAAGGGAACCGGGCTTGGATTAGCGCTGGCACGGGATTTGGTCACCGCAGACGGTGGGCGACTTGACTTGTCACAGCGCAGGCCGGCGGTGTTTTCGGTGTTCTTGCAGGGTGTTCCCACCATGGTGGACTTGGACACCGTGGTGCCGCACACCCGTAGGCGCAAGCGCGGCTAGCCCGCTTCCATTAGCCAGCGGCAACGTCACGTGGCGCGTTCGACGACCCGTGCCGGCCAAAGACAAACAGCGAGAACCCTGCATACCGGGCCACCGTTCCCAACCCGATTCCCACCAGGCTGGATAGGTTGTCTTGCCACAGCGTCGTCCACCCAAACCCGTGGTGGGTAATAGCTAACGTGGCGGCCTCCACCACAATTGCCACGGCGTTCACTGCTCCAAAGAGCACCAGCTCTACCCCCGCGCGGTGACGACGCCGCCCCCGGTAGGTCCACAGCCGATGCGCGGCCCAGGCCGCAACGATGGACACGATCGTGGCGATGACCTTGGCAGTGACCACGCGGTCGTCATTGCCAGCCACCGTCGCATCCGGTGACAGGGGACCCATGCGCAACAGGTTGAATACGCCCAGGTTGAGCACCACGCCGGCCAGTCCCACCACCCCAAACCGGGCGAGGAATCCGGCGCGCAGGCGCACCCACGCAGTGGCTCGCATCAGCAGGCGTGGGGTCGTCACGATCGTCGAGCCTAGTCGCCGGTAGGTTAGGACCATGACGCGAGTAGCAGTGATCGGTGGCGGGCAACTCGCTCGGATGATGGCTCCGGCGGCAACAGCCATGGGGGTGACGTTGCGGGTGCTGGTCGAATCAGCCGACGCTGCGGCGGCATTAGCCGCGCACGAGGTGGTGGTGGGGCTACCCGGCGACGCTCAGGCAGTGGCGGCGTTGCTGGCGCAGCCGCGCCCGGATGCGCTGACCTGGGAGCACGAGCACATTCCCGATTCCGTCATGGAGGCAGCCGAGCAGGCGGGTGTTCCGGCCCGTCCGGGCGGCCACGCGCTGCTGTATGCCCGCGACAAAATTGAGATGCGCTCACGCCTTGAGGGCCTGGGCCTGCCGATCCCCGCATGGCGTCCGGTTGTCACCAGCGAGGACGTCGCACAGTTCTTGGCCGCGCACGGTGGGGTGGCGGTGCTGAAAACCGCCCGGGGCGGCTACGACGGCAAAGGGGTGCGCATCGTCCGCGACAGCGCCGAGGCGGAGGACTGGTTGGCCCAGGCCCGCGAGGGTGGGCCGCAACTTCTGATCGAGCAGAAGGTCGCCTATGACCGTGAGGTGGCCATTCAGGTGGCGCGGCGCCCATCGGGTCAGGTGAAGGTATGGCCGCTGGTGGAGTCCATACAACAGGATGGTGTGTGTGCTCAGGTCATTGCTCCCGCCCCACGCCTCAGTGACGGCCTCCAAGCTGAGGCCGAGCGCATCGCAGTCACCATCGCCACGCAGTTGGATGTGACAGGCGCGCTGGCTGTGGAGCTGTTTGAAGTGGACGGGCACCTGTTGGTGAACGAGTTGGCGATGCGTCCGCACAACTCAGGCCACTGGAGCATTGAGGGCGCGGTGACCAGCCAGTTTGAGCAGCACCTGCGCGCGGTGCTCGACTGGCCGTTGGGAGATACCGCAACGCTGGCCCCGGTGACAGTGATGGCGAATATCCTCGGTGGTAGCAGGCAGGACTTGACGCAGGCGTGGCCTGGCATTGGCGATCCCGGTGCGAAGGTGCACCTGTACGGAAAGCAGGTACGTCCGGGGCGCAAGGTGGGCCACGTCACCGTGTGTGGGGACGATGCCGATCAGGCGCGCTCGCGGGCCGTCGCGGTTGCACAGTGGATAGCTAACGGAGGTACAGCATGAGCGCACGTGTGGGCGTGGTGATGGGGTCGGACTCCGACTGGCCGGTGATGGCTCAGGCGGCGGCCGCGCTAGACGAGTTTGGGATTGCCTACCACACGGACGTGGTCTCGGCGCATCGAATGCCCGAGCAGATGATCGAGTACGGGCGCAGTGCGCATGAGCGGGGGCTACAGGTCATCATCGCGGGCGCCGGTGGCGCCGCGCACCTACCGGGGATGCTTGCGGCGGTCACGCCGCTACCGGTGATTGGGGTGCCGGTACCGCTGGCACACCTGGACGGAATGGATTCCCTGCTCAGCATTGTGCAAATGCCAGCCGGGGTGCCGGTGGCGACGGTATCCATTGGTGGAGCCCGCAATGCTGGGCTGCTGGCCGTGCGCATTCTGGCCACGGGAGTTGATGGACAGGCGCAGGAACTACGCCGCCAGATGCAGGACTTCCAGGAGTCGCTACGTGCGCAGGCTCAGGCTAAGGGCAAGGCGCTTCGCGCGCTGGATTAGCCCACCTGGCAGGCGTCGAGAATCTGTTGTGCCGGGTCAACGCCGGCGTCCTGTGATCCCCCGCCGGTGGAGCCGCCGGCGGAGCCGCCAGTGCCTTCCTCGCTACTACCACCGCCAGTGGATGCCGGAGCCTCCTCATTGGCGGGGGATGCGGACTGCTTGTCCAGCAACGGTGCGATCGGCTGGTCATTGCGCAGGGCTTCCCAGATGGCGTTGGCCTTGGCGCTGAACTGCACCCGGTTGTGATCGGCCGGGTAGGCCTCCACGGGCGCCGTCGCCATCACGATGCCCGCGGTGGGGTCCAGATGGCGCAGCGAGAAGGCGAGTCCTCCCGTGTAGCCCAGCACGTCACCCAACTGATTGTCCAGGGTCAGCGAATCCGCGACCGCCATGATGAAGTTGGTGATGTCCTGAGGACGGTAGAGCATTTCAGAGCTGATGACCTTCTTGGCGAGGTTCTTGAGGAACTGCTGCTGGCGGTCAATGCGGTCCAGATCGGATCCGGAGGTGTTTTTACCGTGGCGCATGCGCACGTAGGCAATGGCTTGGTCGCCGTCGAGAGTTTGCGGGCCTGGTGACAGGTAGGTACCCGAGTAGGGGTCCTCATACGTGGTGGGGATGCACATGGGCACTCCGTGGGCTGCCTCCACCATGTTGCGGAAGCCCGTGAAGTCGATCACGGCGTAGTGGTCAACGTAAATATCGGTCAGTGACTCGATGGTGCGGATCGTGCAGGCCGCACCGTCCGAGTTCTTGTCTGTGGGACGCGCTCCGTTGGCGAAGGCCTCATTGAACTGTCCAAAATAGGCCCGCTGCGTCGAGCCGTCGGAGCGGTCACAGGACGCGAGGTTGACCATCGTGTCGCGTGGGATCGACACCAGTTCAACGCGGCGGCGGTCTGCCGAAATGTGCATGATGAGCGTCGTGTCGTTGCGCTTGCCCGCTTCTACACCGCCGATGGCGGCATTCTCGCCGGAACGGTCATCCGACCCCATCAGCACGATGTTGAGGGCACGACCTGCAGCACCGTCTTCGGGGTTGATCACCACGTCGGGGCGGTCGGGTCCTAGCAGGGGAGCGATGTCCTCAATGTCGAGGTGCTCCTCGATCTTGCCAACATAGGTGTGTACCAGAACGAACGAGAACGTCAGGATGCCGACCGTTGCCAATAGCAGGGTCTTGAGCACGGGGTGGCCGGGCACGCGTGTGGCGTGGCGCGGTCGTTCGTAGGCAGTCTCGCTCATTCCCAGTCCCTTTGTCGTGGCGGCAGTGTCATAGTCTATGGCCCCGCTCGTACCTGGTGGTGGGACACGTTTGTAGCGCCAACGGATGTGGTAGCGACGGCGTTCCCGTGCAAACCTGTGTGAGGTGCGTTACCTTTGACTTGACGGACACGGATTACAACGGTGTAATTCTGTGCGGAACGGGGCGACCCCCGGCTTGAATCGGAGGATGGGCATATGTGGAATCTGTACGGAGACGCCTTGCCATCCGATGCCCACACCACGGTAGGGCTCGCCCCCGTGGTCGACATCTTCGACACGGACGCGAGCGGACCGTTGTCGTGGCAGGACCGCGCACTGTGCGCCCAGACAGATCCCGAGGCGTTCTTTCCCGAGAAGGGTGGCTCCACCCGCGAGGCAAAGAAGGTCTGCCAATCATGTGAGGTCAAGGCCGAGTGCCTCGACTACGCCCTGGCACATGACGAGCGCTTTGGAATCTGGGGCGGACTGTCCGAACGCGAGCGTCGTAAGCTCAAGCGCCGCGCGGTCTAGGGCACCGGTGCGGTTATCCGGCAACCCATGAGTACGGCGTCAGTACGCGCCGTACTGGTTACCGACGGCCAGTGTGCGCATCTGGGTACCGTTTTTGCCGCAATCGCTGCCGCTACTGACGTCCCCCCTGCGCTTGAAGTTGTTGTTGTTGGCGACGCGCAGATCCATGTTCCGCCGGATCTGAACGCCTCTGTCACCACCACGCTCACCACGACATACGCCGACGCCGTCAACGAGGCGATCGGGGCAACTCCGGCCCGCGATGGCGAGCTGATCTGGCTTCTTCACGACGACACCGCTCCCGCCGCGGGCGCACTCGCAGCGCTGGTAGCAACGGCAGCGAAGCGTCCGCACGCGGCCGTGGTCGGCGCCGCACAGGTGCGCTGGCGTGACGAATCCCGGCTCGTGTCGATGGGTACCACCGTGTCCCGCATCGGCGCCCGCCGCATCCCCCTGGTCATCGAAGACGACATCGATCAGGGCCAACATGACTGGCGCGAAGATGTCCTGGCGGTCTCGCTCGGCGGGGCGTTGGTCCGCCGGGAGGCCTGGGACAGCCTGGGCGGGCTTGACGCAGGGTATGAGGGATTTGGCGAGAGCCTGGAATGGTGCCGTCGCGCCTGGGCGGCGGGCTGGGATGTGGTGCTTGACCCCCGCGCACGGGTGCGTCATGCCCAAGAGTCGCTCTATGGACTGCGCTCCCACGGTTCAGGCCGGGCCAGCACACATACGGTTCGCCGTGTGAGCGAGTGGCATCACGCCTTCGCGTGGGCGCCGTGGTGGTTTGTACCGGTGCTGGCGCTCATGGTGCCTTTCAGTATTGCCACGCGGGTGCTGGCACGGTTGGCGCTATCCACGCCGCGGCTGATCGGTGCCGAACTCGCGGTGGCCGTTCAGTTGGCCCGTCGCATTCGGGCCATCGCGGCAACGGCGCGCACCCACCGTCGCGTGCACGCCACCGGCGTGGTTTCACCGCGGCTTTTCGCCACGCCGATGCAGGTATTCGAGGCAGTGCGTCAGCGCGAACTCGGCAGTATTGATTCGTCACGGGCCCAGCGCATGCCCAGCGACCTGCTGCGTGCCGACCTCGCCGCAACCGCGGGCCGACGGCGACTGTCCTTTGCGCTGGTGTCGCTGCTGGGGGTGGCACTGTCCGTTGCACTGGCCGCGCGGTGGCTCGCAGGCGTGGCCGCGGGTCGCATGGTGGTTTCGCCGATCATAGGCGTGACTGATATTCCCGCACGCACCGTGTGGAACGCCCTGTGGAGCGGCTGGCTGGATGTTGGCTTTGGCGCGCCGTCAATCGATGCCGCCTATGCCGGACTGATGATGCCGTTAGCGCTGCTACCAGGGGGATTGCGCCTGAGTCTTGCAGTTGTGCTGGCAAGTGCACCACTGATCGCCATGATGGTGGGCTGGTGGGGCGCCGGCCACGCCACGCGGGCGCCGTGGATGCGTCTAGCAGCCGCAGCGGTATGGGGATTGTGGCCGCCCTTCCTTGCCGCAGTCCTGGATGGTCGGGTCGGTCCCGTCATCGCGCATGTGGGCGTGGCCGGTGCGGCCATTGGACTCGCCCGCGCGGTGGGATGGCGGCGGGGCGAACTGATCGCCGGACGGGTGGAACGTCCCGCGCCACTGGCGTCGGCGTCGGCCGCGTGGGCTGGCTCGCTCGCGCTGGCCTGCGCAACAGTGGCGCAACCCGTTCTCCTCCTGCCAGCCGCCGCCGTCGTGCTCGTGGTAGGTGTGCGCGCCGGCTCACGACGCTGGCGAGTGTGGACGATGCTGATCGTGCCGGTGGTCCTGGGGGCGCCGGGTCTTGTTGCCGCGGCGCGGCAGTTGGCCCACCCAGGCGTCGCCGCATCGATTTTGGCCCGAGACCCTGGTCCGGCGTCCACGGCTCCTGGCAGTGCGTGGCGCATGGCAGCGGGGATTGCGGACACCGACCGCTGGGCACCGTCATTGGCTGCGGCCTGGCCGCTGGGTGCGCTCGCCGCTGTTGTGGTGGCCCTGGCTGCGTTGGCAGCGCTGGCTTCCCGGCAAGCAGCGCGCGCGGTGAGCATGGGGCTGTTCCTGTGTGGCGTGGGTCTGGCGGTGTCGGCGTGGTCGACACACTCGATTGCACGGTGGGCCGACGGCGCGGGCCACGATGCGATAGCCGGATGGCCGGGCACGGGATCATCGCTGGCTGTCCTGGGCGCCCTCGTCGCGGCACTTGCGGCACACGGGGTCATGGTGACGGGCCAGGCCAAGCGGTTCGCTGCAGGCCGTACCGTGGCGGCGGCAGGGGCCGCCCTTGCCGGGATTGGCGCCATTGCCGTCGCGGTAGCACTCGCCTTGCCGTCCGCGCCGCGCGGACAGCTTCACGATGCCGACCCGGGCGTGCTGCCGCTCGCGGTACCGCTCGAACAGTCCAGTGACACCCAGCAGCGAGTGCTCGCCTTGGCCATGGACGCGATGGGTGTGGTGACCTACGACGTGCTGACCTCGGACGGCACCACCATGGTGCTGGGTACCGTTCAGGCCGGTCCTGACGGCGCGGCGCTCCATGGTGGACCACGCATGGCAACGGCAGACGACCTTGCCACGACGGTGGCGGCATTGAGCGTGTCACCTGCGGGTGACGTGGAGGCGCTACGGGCGTGGGGTATCGGCACCATCGTGGTCGCCGCCGATTCCAACCAGGTGGCCAGCATCCTGGACCAGAACGCGCAGGTGACATTGGCGGGCGGCTCTGAGCGCGGCCACACCTATCACCTGGGTGACGGACCAGTATCACGCGCCTGGATCGAGGACGCGAGCATGAGCCGTACCGCGATCCCCTCACACGCAACCGGTGGCTCCCTCAAACGCGCCAAAACCGGCGCGGGAACGCTGATCATTGCGGTTCCAGACGGCCCCGGCTGGTCCGCACAAGCGGACGGCCACGGTTTGCAGCGCGTAGACGATGCCTGGGGCCGGGTGGCCTTCCAGGTTCCCGAAGGTGCCACGACGGTGTCGTTTTCTTACCACGATCCGGTGCATCGCTGGTGGTGGTGGATCAGTGCGGTCGTGGTGGTCTGGGCGTTCCTTGGAGCGCTGCCGGTGCGCCGCGCGCGGGAGGTGACATCGTGAGCCGACATATCTGGAGCCGGCTTGGCGCGATTGCGGCAGTTGCGGCCGGAGGTGGGTTGCTCGCGGTGGTCAGTGCCCCCGCACGTGAGGTGGCGCAGCCGCGCGATGTCGATGTTGACCCGCCCGCCCCCGTGGTGCTGTGTCCTGGTGAGCAGAGTGTGCCCGTGGGAGACGTGGGCAGTGGTGGAGATCTCGGTTCCGTGCCCACCGTGCGTGCTTTGCACGTGTACTCGCCTGGCCAAACGCATGCGGCCGCCGCAGGGACGGTTGCCGACGCGGCGCTTGGCTCACAAGTCGAACGAATCGGTGACGGCGATATTGCCGGCTGGTCGGCACTGAGCTGTAGCGAGCCGACAACCGACCAGTGGCTTGTGGGGGGCGCGACCACCTTGGGCTCTAGTGCACGCCTAGTTCTGACGAATGCTTCACCGGCCCCCAGTGAGGCCACGGTCACCCTGTATGGGCCGTTGGGTGAGGTCGAGGACACCTTGGTCATTCCCGTCGCCGCGCTTTCACAAGCCGACCACTTGCTGGAGTCCTTCGCCACCGCGCAGTCGTCGCTGGTGGTGCATGTTCAGGCGACGGCAGGCGGGGTGTCGGCTGCCTTGCAAGACTCCCGACTCATCGGGTTCCAACCCGCCGGGACCTCGTGGGTAGGTCCAAGTCAGGCGTTAACTGACCAGGTCATTGCCGGTGTTGGCTTCGATAGCGCTGGCGGTTCCGTCACCGTGCGTCTGATGGCGCCGCAGGGGGCCACCGTCAAACTCACCGTGGTGTCGGAGCGTGGCGTCGAACAGTGGTCAACGGGAACTGGAATCTCGTTGGATCCGGGGGTGGTCACCGACGTGGCTGTTCCGGTATCGCGGCTTGGCGCCATCGAGGTCAATGCCGACGCGGAGGTGTTTGCGTCGGCACGCACGGTGATGACCCGTGCCGCCACCACCGGTGTGGACGCAGACACGGCTGCAGACGCGACGTGGGTCAGCGGGATGGCTGTGCGTGACGAACCGCTGGCGGTTGTGACCCCCGTCGACCAGGCGCGCCTGGCCGTGTATTCGCCCTATGCCACCACGGTGGTGGCCACCGATGAAAACGGCGTTTCGGTTGGCTATGTCTCGGTGCCGGCTCGCACCATTCAGTGGCTTGATGTCGATGCCCCGGCGGGCACCGTGGTGACAATCACCGGCCAGGTGGCGTGGTCGGTGGTGATGGTATCGCCGGACGGTTTTGTGGCCTCCCTCATGCCCTCCTTGCCGCAGCGTGACACCTTGCACGCGCGGGTGCTGGCATCGCCGTACCCAGCCGGCTCTTAATCGTCCTGACCGTACGTGGGATCGACCTCATCGGCAGGTATCCCCAGGAGGTGCCCCACCTGTTCGGCGAGGATGTCACGCACCAGTAGCGGGAGGTCTTCCTCAGCGGCCCGCTGCGAAATGGGGCGCCGATACACCACGATGCGCGTGGGGGCGCCGTACTCACCGGGAAGCACCCGCCCCAGTGGGACGCCGTTTTCCCACGGTGACGGGTCCGACGG
>Ga0222423_1000183_pt1 | contig 55621 bp, 51 predicted proteins | sample 3A0metagenome_FD_182472 | JGI IMG/M metagenome (GOLD analysis project Ga0222423, IMG submission 182472) | Enriched microbial communities from leaf-cutter ant dump, University of Wisconsin, Madison, United States - 3A0 (version 2) | ecosystem: Environmental > Terrestrial > Nest > Insects nest >...
GTGGTTATTGTTACCACCAAGAAAGGAAAGGCCGGGAAAACCCAGATCTCTTACGACGGCTACATGGGGACCAAAGGTGTGCTGAACCGGGTGAAAATGGCCGATGCCAGGCAATATACCACCTATTACAACGAGAACCTGGCTTCGCTGAACCAGACCTGGCGCCTGGCTGAAAACCAGCCCAACAATACCGACTGGTACGATGAGCTGCTTCAGAACGGTAAGCAAATGAGCCACTCGCTTAACCTTTCCGGCGGCTCGGATAATGTAGACTTTTTCCTGAGCTACAACAACTATGCTGAAGAAGGTATCCTGAAGGGAGCAACGTATAACCGGAATACCCTGCGGAATAACAACACTTACCGCTTTTTTAACAGCAGGCTGAAAATCAACCAGACGCTCAACCTGACCTTCACCGAAGCCAACCCCAAAGCATACGGTAACTTTAACTCTGCGTACCGCCAGTCACCGCTGGTGCCCGTACAGTATGCCAACGGCCGCTACGGACGTTCCATCGTTAACCGCACCACAGGTATTGTCACCTATGAACGTAACGCGGGCGATAACATCGGTAACCTGAACTCTATCGGTAACCCGGTATATGACCTGATGATGCAGAATGAGCTGCAGAACACCAATACACTGCAGGGCGGACTGGAAGCGGAGGTGAAAATCACCGACTACCTGAAGTTTAATTCCCGTTTTGGTGCCACCCGTTATGCCTCCCGGTCACGGAACTTCACCGACACCAAAACCAACTGGCTGAACGCAGACCCTACCCGTACGGAGGCTGAATTCCTGGCTCTGAAAGCGGCTAACCCCGCTACTACCGCCTATGCCAATAACAGTTTGTATGTAGGAAATTCAGAGACGTTCCGTTGGGTGCTGGAAAACTTCCTGACCTTTAACAAGTCGTTTGACAAGCATCACCTGGAAGCTACCGTGGGGATGTCGAGAGAGAAAGTAAACATAGGAAACGGGATGAACGGTACCGGGTACGACGTGCCTGACCAGGAGCAATACTGGAACATCAACCTGGGCTCCAGCGCTTACCAGAAAATTCTTAACCAGACGTATTATACGCCCCGGGCGCTGGCTTCTTACTTCGGAAGAGTTCAGTACAATTTTGACAGCCGGTATTACCTGACCGCCACCTTACGTCGTGACGGATCAAGCGTTTTCAAAAACAACGAACAATACTGGGGTACTTTCCCGTCGGTGGGCGCTGCCTGGACGGTATCTAACGAAGACTTTATGCAGGATTCGCCTTTTGACCTGCTGAAAGTACGCCTGAACTGGGGTAAGCTGGGTAACCAGGATATCCCGCTGAACGTAAGCCAGATCCTGACCAACCCGGGCAGCAGCAGCTACAACTACGTATTCGGTCCCGGACAGGAGCTGGTTTTCGGAGCCGCTTACGGTACCCCTGCCGTGAATGTGTCGTGGGAGGTAACCGAAGAGACCGGCGCAGGGCTTGACTTCGCGTTCCTGAATCATAAATTGAGCGGGTCACTCGATTACTACCACAAGCTGAACACCAATGCTATTCTGTATGTAACACCGGGATATACGTCTACGTATGAAGGTAACTTTTATGCGCACGGCGCAAAAGTGCTGAACAACGGTATTGAAGCAGCCCTGAACTGGAACAGCACCACGGGCATCGGCCTGAACTATAGTGTGGGCGTGAATTATGCGTATAACAAAAACACCGTGAAAGATGTGACGCCGGCCTATGACGGCCAGACGGGAGGTAGCTTAGGAAACGGACAAATCACCAAGCAGCTGCGGGAAGGTCAGCCGATTTACGGCTGGTGGATGTACGAAGCAAACGGTGTATGGCAAACGCCTGAGGAAATCAAGCAGGGTGTTGCCGTGGGATCACCCAAGCCGGGTTACCTGAAATATGCGGATCAGAACGGCGATGGCGTCATTGACAACAAAGATAAGGTTTTCATGGGCTCTTACCTGCCTACGCATACCTACGGGATCAACATCAGTGCCGACTATAAAAATATCGACCTCTCTATTTACGGATACGGCGTAGGTGGAAATAAAATTTATAACGGCCTGAAAGGTACCCGGATTGACGGTGGTGAGAACGTAACCCTGGAAATGTATGAAAAACGCTGGCACGGAGCGGGAACCAGTACGGTGAACCCCGGCGCTGACCGCGACTCTTACGCTTCCAGCTATTACCTGGAGCCCGGTGCTTTCTTCCGGATCAACAACATCACGCTGGGATATACCCTGAAAAAACTGTATTCCGGAACTTCCAGCCTGAGAATTTATGCTACTGCCCAGAACCCGCTGATATTTACAAAATATACCGGTTTCTCTCCTGAGATAGCGGGTGACGGTGACCCTTCGGGTACAACAGGTGTGGAGCTGGGGGCTTACCCTACCACCAGGAACTTTATTTTGGGCCTTAACATACAGTTTTAATGTTTTTAAATCATGAAAAAGAACAAATTATATATATCACTGCTTGCGGCATTTTCACTCGGGATCGTATCCTGTGAAAACGATTTCCTGGATGTAGACTCCCGCGAGAAAGTAGAAGCCAAAGACAGCCAGGTTATTTATGAGCCGGAGGCTTTTGTGAACGGTATTTACGGGATGTTTACCGACTGGAACTACGCTTTCTCTTTCCTGGGCATTACCGAGATTATTTCGGATAATGCAGACAAAGGGTCTTCACCCACTGACAAAGGAACCGATAAAGATATCCTGGATGATTTAACCTATACGAGCAGCGTGCCGTCAGTAAGGGATATGTGGAAACACTGGTACAAATCGGTGGGGAGGGCTTCTCTCGCTATTGAGTATATTGAGAATTTCGGATTGACCGATCAGGCCTACAAGAGCCGGCTGATCGGGGAAGCCCGCTTCCTGCGTGCACTGAATTATTTCTACCTGGTACGCGGTTGGGGCGATATTCCTATCCAGGATCGTGACCTGGTAAAACGGGTACCGACCGCTGAGGTATATGCCTATATTGAAGCAGATTTAAAAGCGGCTGCGGATGTATTGCCTGTTAAGTCGGCATATGCGGCCAAAGACCTGGGAAGAGCCACCAAAGGAGCGGCACAGGCCCTTTTGTCAAAAGTATACCTGTACCAGGGGAAATACCAGGAAGCCTATGATATGGCCAAAACGGTGATCGGTTCGGGAGAATACAACCTGGAATCTGACTATGCCCGTATCTGGCGTGAAGTGGGCGAGAACGGCCCGGAATCTATCTTTGAGTTCCAGGCCCGCGGAGAATCGATTGCCCACGGAATTCAGCAGTATTCCCAGACGCAGGGTGCCCGCGGTACCGGTGGCTGGGGCTGGGGCTTCAACGTGCCTTCAGACAACCTGCTGCAGGCCTTCCTGGCAGAGAAAGACTCGGTAAGGATGAACGCTACCATTATATTCAGGGGTGAAACCCTGTATGACGGCCGGGTGATCAGCGAGGGAGCAGAAAATCCCATGTACAACGAGAAGGCGTACGATTCAAGAGACCCGGGTGGCGCTGATAACGGTAAGAATCTGCGCTACCTGAGACTGGGTGAAGTATACCTCATCCTGGCCGAATCGGCCAATGAGCTGGGCAAAACATCAGAAGCGGTATCTGTTTTGAATATCGTACGTAACCGCGCCAAGCTGCCTGATTATACTTCCTCTAACCAGACCGATGTACGTCAGAAAATCTGGAACGAAAGAAGACTGGAGCTGGCATTCGAGCATGACCGCTGGTTTGACCTGATTCGTACACACCAGGCAGAGGCTGCTATGAAAGCGAACGGTAAAACTTTCCAGCAAAGGCATAACCTGTTCCCTATTCCGAACGATCAGATTATCCAGACACCTGATTTTGTACAAAATCTTGGCTGGTAAGACAGATTGAGAAGGCGGGTGGAATAAGCCTGCTATACACCTAGGGATGCCCTTCAATTTCTACGGGAAACAACCGGTTTTTCGTAGAAATTGAAACCGGGCATCCTTTTTTCCTGCATTACTATGAAATAGCCATGAGCAGTCAGCTATCAGAAGTCGGGCACACCGGGTGAAGTATCACCAACCGGCCCATGAATAAGTGGTCCGCCGCTGCGGCTGATAGCTGAAGGCTGAAAGCTAAAATTTTATACATATGAAAAAAGGTATTTTATTTCTTGCGCTGGTATTCCTGTGCAGCTGTTCTTCCGGAACGAAAGAAGAACCCCAACCGGATCCGTTGGAGGTCCGGGGTATTCGTTTGGGCAGTCAGCCGGCAGATGAACCGGCAGCGCGGATTGCCGTACCTTTGAACGCCGCTATAACCATAGACTTCAGCCAGCCGCTTGACCCGGCTGCCGGTCTCACCCCCTTTATTTCGCTGTTGAACAGGAAAGGGGAGACCGTTGCCTGCAGCTATACGTTTTCCAATGAGAACCGTACGCTTACCCTGGAGCCAACGGGCGGGCTTGCCGGCTTTCAGCGGTATACGTTTGTTGTGCGCAGCGGGCTTACCTCATCAGAAAAGGGTATTCTCCGTAAAGAGGAGAGCTTATTCTTCTATACCGATGCCGACAGGACAGATAAGATGGAGCGGATCTCCGATGATGCGCTGCTTACTAAAGTACAGCAACACACCTTTCGTTACTTTTATGATTTTGCCCACCCCGTGTCGGGCATGACCCGGGAACGGAGTTCCACCCTCAATACCGTCACTACAGGCGGTACGGGCTTTGGAGCGATGGCACTTTGTGTGGGTGTGGCACATAAGTTTATTATCCGCACGGAGGCATTGGCGCAGCTGGATAAGATAGTGACATTCCTTGAAAATGCCGAGAAGTACCACGGGGCTTTCTCCCACTGGTATGACGGCAATACAGGGCGTACCCAGCCTTTCAGTGCAAAAGACAACGGGGCTGACCTGGTAGAAACCTCTTTCCTGATGATGGGCCTGCTGACCGCGGGGGAGTTCCTGGGTGACGCCGGGCTGAACCGGAGAATAGACGCGCTCTACCAGGCTGTGGAATGGAATTTCTTCCTGAACGGAACAGAGAGCCTGTTCTGGCACTGGAGTCCCGATTACGGCTTTGAGCTGAACCTGAAGATCAGCGGATGGAACGAGGCGCTGGTGGCTTATGTGCTGGCTGCCGGATCTGAAAAATATGCTATTGAAAAAGACAGCTACATCAAGGGCTGGGCGCGCAACGGTGCCTTTCTGAATGGCAACCTGTACCAGGGCATCCGCCTGCCGCTGGGAGCCGATTACGGCGGACCGCTCTTTATCTCGCAGTACTCTTTCCTGGGTATTAATCCTTTCGGGCTGTCAGACGATTACATGACAGATTATGCCGTTCAGTGCCGGAGCCATACCCTCATCAACCGGGCGTATTGTATGGAGAACCCAAATACATTTCCGGGATACGGACCTTACTCCTGGGGGCTGACCGCCAGCGATAATCCCACGGGATACGCGGCGCATTCTCCCCGTAATGACAAGGGCGTTATCAGTCCTACCGCGGCGCTATCGTCGTTTCCGTATACCCCGGAAGAGTCGATGGAGGCGCTCCGCTTCTTTTATTATACATTGGGCGATAAGCTTTGGGACGATTACGGTTTTAAAGACGCCTTTTCTGTTAAAGACGACTGGTACGCCTCTGACTATATTGCCATTGATCAGGGCCCCATTATTATCGGTATAGAAAATTACCGCACGAAGCTCCTGTGGACGTATGGTATGAAAAGCCCGCCGGTAAAAAACGGGCTTTCAAAGCTGGGCTTCCGGGTTATTTGATTTTCGGGCTTTCAAAGCCCAGTTTTTTCAGGCCATCCTGAATTTCGGGGATCTCCATAAACAGGTTCCAGAGCAGGCCGCTCCGGTAGTTTTCAATCATCACCACAATAGGCCCCTGGTCAATGGCCAGGTATGACGGAGCTACCCAGTTTTTAGAGTCGTTAAAAGCATCGTAAAATCCGTATTCTCCCCACAGCTGATCACCGCGTTCCTCGTAAAAATAACGCAGGGCAGCCATCGATTCGGCTGGTGTATACGGAAACGACGATAGCGCTGCGGTAGGGGTGATGACACCCAGGTCATTGGTAGGTGAGTGCGCATTATACCCTTCATGGTTATCTGAAGCGGTCAGGCCCCAGCATTTGGCGCTGTACCCCTTAAAGCCGTTGGGGTTTTTTACACAATGCAGGTAATTGATCCGGGTATGGTTGACGTTCTGTTCCCAATAATCGGCGTACCGGTCTTTCAGGCCGCGGGGGTCAAGCCCCATAAAAGAATAATGCGCAAAAAACAGCGGGCCGCCATAGTCAAATCCCAGCGGAAGCTTCACGCCGTAAAACTCCTTCCCGTTCAGGAAATGATCGTTTTTAGCGTAGCATTTATGGTAGATGTCGGGGTTAATGGCGTATCGCCTGGAGGAGGCCGCCAGCACATAGGTGATCAGGGTTTCGTTATAGCCCCGCAGCTCAAAATTCATAGCCCAGCCGTTATTGGGGCTCCAGTGCCAGTACAGCTGGTTTTTTGAGCCCTGGGTATACCAGTCCCATTCTATCTCGTTCCACATCATGGTGATCAGGCCGCGAAGACTGTTTTCTGTGGGATTGTTCCGGCCGAAATACTGCCGGGCGGTCAGGAGCCCCTGGAAGAGCAGGGCAGTTTCTACCAGGTCACCCCCGTCGTCTTTCCGGCTGAAAGGAATGGTCTGGCCGGTGCTGCCGTGAAGCCAGTGGGGAAATACCCCGTGGTAAACGGGCACTTTGGCAAGAAACCGGGCAATTTTCTGAACCCGCTGAGCGCCTTCTTCCCGGCTTATCCAGCCTCTTTCGGCAGCCACTACGATAGCCATAACGCCAAAGCCGGTTCCTCCCGTGGTGCAGGTCTCATCGCCATAGCCGAAGGCCTGGTTGCTTCTTTCACGGGCCAGCCCGCTCACCGGGTGGCCGAAATCCCAGAAATACCGGAAAGTTTGCTTCTGTACCAGGTCAAGCAGCTGGTTATCTGTGAGGGGCTTCTTTTGAGCGGACAGGAATGCCGGAATAAGCAAAACGACTAACAGTAATCTGATCATTGGTGAAAAGTTAAACGGTTAGCAATTTACTAAAAAACCGGCATTCCCGGCGGGTTTTCCCGCTTATTCTACCGTAACCGACTTGGCCAGGTTGCGGGGCTGGTCTACGTTACGGCCCCTGAGCACCGCAATATAATACGAGAGCAGCTGAAGCGGAATAACCGTCAGCAGGGGCTGCAATACCTCATGCGTATTGGGAACCTCTATGGTGAAGTCCACCATCTTCCTGACCTCGGTATCGCCTTCCGAGACAATGGCGATTACCCTTCCTTTACGGGCTTTTACCTCCTGTATGTTGGATACCACCTTCTCATACGAGCTGTCACGCGTGGCAATGAATACCACCGGCATGTCTTCGTCGATGAGCGCAATAGGACCGTGCTTCATTTCGGCGGCCGGGTAGCCCTCAGCATGAATATAAGAAATCTCTTTCAGCTTTAAGGCGCCTTCCAGGGCTACCGGGAAGTTGAGGCCCCGGCCCAGGAAGATAAAGTTCTGCGCAAAGGTGAAGAGCTTGGAAATGTCTTTGATTTCGTCGGCCAGGGTCAGGATCTCCTCCACTTTTTTCGGGATCTCCGACATTTCGATCAGCAATCTCCGGAAAGTCTCATCGGTAATGGTTCCTTTCTTGTGCGCCGTAGCAATGGCAATCATAGACAGCACGGTTACCTGGGCGGTAAAAGCCTTGGTACTGGCTACACCGATCTCCGGTCCGGCGTGGGTATAGACGCCGGCATCCGTTACCCGCGATATCGATGACCCCACCACGTTGCATACGCCCAGGATAATGGCTCCTTTGGCCTTGGCCAGCTCAAGCGCGGCCAGGGTATCGGCGGTTTCGCCCGACTGCGAAATGGCAATTACAATATCGCCTTCCTTGATGATGGGGTTCCTGTACCTGAACTCCGAGGCGTACTCTACTTCCACGTTGATCCGGGCCAGCTCCTCAAACAGGTATTCGCCCACCAGCCCGGCATGCCAGGATGTGCCGCAGGCTACAAATACGATACGTTTGGCTTTGGCCAGCTTGCCCAGGTAGTCGCGCAGACCGCCCAGCTGGATCAGGGCTTCATCGGCATTTACCCGGCCCCGCAGGCAGTCGGCTATGGACCGGGGCTGTTCAAAGATCTCTTTGAGCATGAAATGATCGTACCCGCTCTTTTCAATGGCTTCCAGCTCAAGGTCTACCGTTTGGATCTGCGGATCAGACGTCTCGTTCTGAAGGTTCCTGATCTCCAGGCCGTTTTCAGAAACCACGGCTATTTCCAGGTCATCCAGGTACACCACTTCTTTTGTATATTCAATGATGGGTGTGGCGTCAGAAGCAAAGAAATATTCATCCTGGCCTACCCCGATAACCAGGGGACTGCCCTTGCGGGCGCCGATCAGCCGGTTGGGGTTTTCGCGGTCCATGATAACAATGGCATAAGCGCCTACCACGTCTTTCAGAGCCAGCCGTACGGCCTCTTCCAGCGGGTAGTTGCCCGAACGCTGAACTTCTTCGATAAAGTTAACCAGCACCTCGGTGTCGGTCTGGCTGCTGAAGGTATACCCCTTGTTGATGAGTACCTGCTTCAGCGAGTTATAGTTCTCTATAATGCCGTTATGCACCAGGCTGAACCGCCCCGAATTGGAAAGATGGGGGTGGGCGTTAACGTCGTTCGGTTCGCCGTGAGTGGCCCAGCGCGTGTGGCCTATGGCTATGTTGGCATAAAAAGTTTCGTTCTTCAGTACGTTTTCAAGGTCGGCTACTTTTCCTTTCTTTTTGAAGATCTTCATACCCTGCTCCGGATCAACAATCGCTACACCAGAGCTGTCATATCCTCTGTATTCCAATCTTTTAAGTCCTTTGATAACAACGGGGGCAGATTCTCTTCCCCCCAGGTAGGCTACAATTCCACACATAGTTTTGGTTTGTTTTAGTTTTCACGTACAAATATAGGCAGGCCCTTCCGGCCGGGAAAGGTAAAAAAATAATAAAAAAAATTAATAATTTACTGCTGGTCAATTACTTAAGAATAGTGCAATAAATTCTGAGCAAAGGTATACTTTCGGCAGAAGCCGGGGAGATTTTATGAACCGAACCCCTGAAGCCGGACAGCTTTCCGGGCATCAGGGGTTGCGGCGGTATTAATTATACCGGTTGTAGTATAAGAGCAGGCGGGGCTTAAGAAAAACCAGCCGGGCCAGGTTGTCGTTTGATAAAATAGCCATTCCGCTGGTGCTGTTCACGGCAGCCGGCAGCAGCAAAAGCTGCTTGTTTAAATCGCCTTTGAAGAGCTGCTTCTGCAGGTAATTGGTGATCTCTATGTTGATGTAGGCCGAAGTATCGCTGAAGGCAAAATACGAGCCCATCACGTTATCGGCCGTTCCGTTATAAAGGTAGGTCAGCTGGTTAGCCGAGTTTCTTCGCTGCTGGTTACGGTTATCGGCCTCTGCCAGGGTTACATAGTAGCTTTTCCCGTAGAGGGTATTGATGGTTGAAGGATCCAGCTGGAACTCCAGCACCGCCCGGGCCACCTTCATGTCTGTGCCCAGGTGACGCAGGGCGCTTAGGTCTATTTTGGTGCCGATGCCGCTTCCGCTCTGCACGTAAAGCCGGTCGGCGGCACTGGTCAGGGGCAGCTCATTACGGGTTTTGCTCAGCGACGACAGCGCCGTTTTGCTCCGGTCAAAGGTCATTGACGTAAACCGGGGGCCGTTAATGTTGAATACGTAATACTGGCTGGTGGTGTCGCCTTCTGCGTGCCAGTACGGTATCACCGAGCTGTTGTAGCCGCTCAGGTCCAGGACACCCGTGGCAAAGCCGTAAACAGCCTTGTTGTTTTTATCGGGTACAATGGCAAAGCCCTTGAATTTGCTGATGAAAGTGGCATTGTTTCCTTTGGCGGCTACGGCTTCATTGATCATTTCCTGTGCCACAGATTTCGGAAGAGACACAAACCGGGCAATCAGCGCGCCGGTGGAATCGTTTCGCATCTTCGGAAGGTTAAATTCAAATTCAGCCAGGGGCTGCGGGTCGTACGCCAGCTTTTCATCACCGTTGTACGGGGTGGTCTTCATGATGCTGGTCAGCCGGTGAACCCTGAATTTACAGATGGCATTGGTATCCCCGAATATCCGGCTGCCGTCAAAATAAAGCCGGAAGTTCATTGAGTCGGGCACGGCGGTCGCCGATACGCTCAGGGTGTCGTACAGGATGGTGCCGTCAGTACCGGTAAGTATGGTTCCGGATGAATTAAACTGGGGCAGCAGGGAAGGCTGGAAGTAGGCAACCGCTTCTACGGGGCCGAAAACCGGGTCTGTTATATTCCCGGCAAGCAGGTAAACGGCGTTCCCGTTCACTGCCGAGTCAGACAGCACGGTCGAATAAGTTACACTTACGGTGTCGGTATAAATAGCATTCAATGTTCCGTCTGTACCCAGTCCCATGCCGATCTCCGAAGGGTCATGACATGCAAAGAGAGAAACGCTTAAAGCAAGCGCTATAAGCTTTCCGAAACCACAAAATCTGTTTTTCATAAAGTGCTTAATCAGCCAGTTCAGTATAAAGGTTATAGAAAGTTTCCGCAGCGTTTTCGTCACCTACAAATGAGTTGATCTGTCTTTCCGCCGTTTCATCCAGGGCGGTGATCACGGCTTCATTCAGGGAAGGATTGGCCTTTACCACCACATCAGAATACTGGCAGCCTATCTTGATAAACCCGAAGAAATCACGCGAACGCAGGTTGGCCAGGTTCTCATCACTGATGTCCATCATTTTTACTTTCGGAAACATGTCATCTGAAAACGTATGATCAAACGAGTTATTATAAACCGAGAAGATGGTTTTGGTATTTTTGAAGATCGGATCGTTCTTGTAGGTTGTTTTCAGGTACAACGGGATCAGGGCGGTCATCCAGTCGGTACAGTGAACCACATCGGGCGCCCAGCCCAGTTTCTTTACGGTCTCCAGCGCTCCTTTGCAGAAGAAAATGGCTCTTTCGTCATTGTCGTCGTAAAAAGTACCCGCTTTGTCGGTAAATACGGTTTTCCTGTGAAAATAGTCTTCATTATCAAGAAAATAAACCTGTAGCTTGGCAGAAGGGATAGAAGCTACTTTAATGATCAAAGGCTTTTCCTCTTCTCCTATACTGATGTTGATGCCCGATAGCCTTACTACCTCGTGCAGCCTGTGTTTTCGCTCATTGATTAATCCGAACCGGGGAATCAGAATTCTTATCTCCATACCCCTCTCCTGCATTTCCTGCGGAAGTTTTCTTAGTAACGAAGCTATCTGGGAAGTTTCAAGGAAGGGGTCGATTTCGCTGGAGATGTACAGAATACGTAATTTACTCATATAAAACCTTTGGATGTTTAGAACTCGGGTTTGTATTTTTTTGAATACGGGTGCAAAGATACTATAAAAAAATCGATAAATAACCAAAAAATAGTAAAGTAATTTGTGTTAACCGCCTGCTTTCTACCTGCTTTGGGCAATGGATAATGGACAATTGACAATGAACAATTACCCGGGGGCCGTTGTCAATTGTCCATTGTCAACGGTCAATTTATGAAACATTTTAACGGTTGTTTGTTAATTATTAAAATATTGCCTATTTTTGCAGTCCGATTTTAAGGATGAATAATTTTAATAGAAAAAGGATATGAAACGTACATTCCAGCCGTCAAACAGAAAGAGAGCTAACAAGCACGGATTTCGTGAGCGTATGTCTACTCCGGGCGGAAAAAGAGTGTTAAGGGCTCGTCGTGCCAGAGGGAGATGGAAGCTTACAGTTTCCGATGAGAAGACTCACAAGTAATTTGTCAGGTATTCCCATGAAAGATATTAGCCACGGTAGTGGCTTTTTTTATGCCGGAAATTTTTGACAGGCGGTTCAGACCGGCTCTTTTATATGGAGAGAAAAGACCATACGTTTTCCCGGCAGGAGCGGTTAAAAAGCAATAAGGTAATCGCCCGGCTGTTTGACCGGAACGCGGAAGAGTGCTTCACCGTGCCGGCCTGGCCTTACCGTGCCGTTGTATACCGGGAGCCCGGTACACCGGCAGGACTGCCGTCGGTGCTGGTGTCTGTTCCGAAGCGGAACTTCAAAAAAGCCGTTATCCGCAACCGCATTAAACGGCTTACCCGGGAGGCCTATCGCCTGCAGAAAACCCCGTATTCCTGCAAAACCTATATTGCATTTCTCTACGTGGGAAAAGAAATACCCGAATTCAACCGGGTACAGCGGGCCATGGAATTTATCCTGGACAAGCTGAAATCGTAAGCGCCGGCCCTGTTCCTGCAGGACGCCGGATACGTTCGGAAGCAAAACATCGTTATTATATTTTACCCGACAATGAAACGTAAGACTTTATTCGCAGGTATAGGCGTTATGCTGCTGGGCGGCCTGGGGTTCGGGGCCTTCCGTGCCGATGACCGCCTGTTTGAAATTGCCAAAAACATCGAGGTCTTTGTGAACGTGTACAAAGAAGTGAACGGCCTCTATGTAGACGAGATCAATCCCACACATGCCATGCGTACGGGCATCGAAGCCATGCTCAAAGAGCTGGATCCGTATACCGTTTTTTACCCCGAAGATATGATCGAAGAGTACTTCACCATGAATGTGGGTACCTATAATGGCATCGGCGCCAACATAGAGCTGCACCGGGGGAGGCATATCGTAACCCTGGTCTATGAAGGCTCACCGGCCGATAAGTCGGGAATAAAGGCCGGCGATGAGATTCAGAAGATTAACGGGGTGGATGTCACCGCCCGCAAGGCCGAAGAGTTCGGACGCCTCCTGAAAGGCCAGAAAGGCAGCAGCGTAAAGCTTTCCGTGCTTAAATACGGAGCAACACGCCCCCAGGATATCAGCCTGACCCGCGAAGACGTGAAAGTGAATAATGTGCCGCATTTCGGCATGGTGAACGATAACACGGGCTATGTGCAGCTGACCTCGTTTATGAATGCCGGCTCAGGGCGGGAGATCGCCTCGGCTATACAGGAACTGAAGGGGAAAGGCATGAAGAACATGATTCTCGATCTGAGGGGTAACCCCGGAGGGCTGCTTCAGCTGGCCGTGGAGATCAATAACCTCTTCCTGCCCAAAGGAATACCCGTGGTAGAAATGAAAGGCCGGGCCGTAGACCAGAACCACAAATTTGAAACCACCCGCCAGCCCCTGGACCCCGACATGCCGTTGGTGGTGCTGATCGACGGCAAAAGCGCATCGGCTTCGGAGATCGTAAGCGGCGCCCTGCAGGATTACGACCGCGCCGTTATTATCGGCCAGCGCACCTTTGGCAAAGGCCTGGTGCAGATCACCCGTGAGCTGAGCTATAACACGCAGGTAAAAATTACCACCGCCAAATATTATATCCCCTCGGGGCGCTGCATACAGGCCATTGATTACGGGCACCGGAACCCTGACGGTACATTTCCCCGCCTGCCTGACTCGCTGCGCACCGCATTTCGTACCCGGGCCGGGCGTACGGTATACGACGGCGCCGGCATAGACCCCGACATCGTTACGGGCAAAAGCGAGCAGCATGAATACGTAAAGGCGCTTGCAGACCAGAAAGTGATTTTTGATTATGCCACGAAATACTACCACGAGCACCCGGCCGATAAGCCACAGGAAGGCTTTTACCTGGACGATGCCGCCTACCGGAAATTCTGTGACTGGCTGAAGACCCGGAAACCGGATTACCGCACACCCGAGCAGAAAGCTATTGCCGAGCTGGAAGCCCGGGCAGAAGAGCCCGCCCGCATGAAGACCCAGCTGGATCAGCTGAAGCAGATGGCCGACGCACGGGCTGCCGGACTTCCCGAACAGCATGCCCGTGAAATCAGGAGCCTGCTTGAAATGGAGATACTCAGCCGTTACCATTACCAGAAGGCCATGAAATTTATGGCATTTGACCGCGATAAGGACATCCAGGAAGCCCTGAAGCTTTTCGGAGATCCTCAACGATATAAAGCCCTGCTGAAAAAATGATCGTAGCTATTGATGCTTCAACTACGGGATGTTCCGTAGCCCTGTTTAAAGACAGGAAGGTGCTGTTCAGCATGGATTCCCGCATAGACCGCTCTTCGGCAGAAAACCTGACCCTCATGATAGAGCAGGTATTGCGTTTCGGAGGAGCAGATTACCCCGACCTGGAGGCAGTGGCGGTGGCCAAAGGCCCCGGCTCCTACACCGGCTTAAGAATAGCCGTTTCTACAGCCAAAGGTCTGGCTTTCGGACGGGACATCCCGTTGATTTCTTTCGGTACGCTTCCCGCCCTCTGTTACCAGCAGGAATTTACCGAAGGCATTGACCTGCTGTGCCCTATGATCGATGCCCGCCGGATGGAAGTTTTCTGCGGCTTTTATGATGCGGCAGATAAGGCAGAAAAAGTACCGGTAAAAGCGGTGCTGGTCAGAGAAGATTCTTTCAGCGAAATACTGGAAGCGAATAAAGTTTTGTTTTTCGGGGAGGGGAGTGTCAAATGCAAAACAGCGCTGACGCATCCGAATGCCCGTTTCGCCGCATCGGTAAATTATCCTTCTGCGGCGTTTGCCTGTGAAATGGTATCGGATAAATGGGAGCGGGGAGAATTCGAAGACCTGGTTACTTTTGAGCCCTTTTACCTGAAAGAATATATGTTCAAATAGCGTTATTGTAAAACGCAGATGACGCGGATTCTTATGATTCAATGCACCGCATTGTGAAAACCATAAGAATCCGCGTCATCCGTGTTTCAGTCTCCTGTTAATCTTCTTCTACGATCTCTTCCTGTATATCTACGGGTTTACGGCGGCCTATACCGCCTGTTTTTTCCTTGAATTGTTTCACTTTACGCGTCAGGGCGTCCATAGCCAGGTCTGTGGCTTCCTCAAAGGTGTCTCCTGTTTCTTTGACTATGATTGAATCACCAGGCACGTTCACTTTTACTTCGATTTTCTTTTTATGGGTATTCAACTTATCTCCCTTATCGAGTTTCAGAAAAACTTCACTGTCTATGATCCGGTCATAGAAGGTGTCCAGTTTATTAAGTTTTTTTTGTAAGAACTCATTCAGGGAGTTGTCAGCAGTGAAACCTACCGCATTAATCTGAACTTTCATACCTGTATTAATTTTAGTGAAACATGGTTTTAAATGAGGTGATATCCTCAGGAATGAAGATAAAAGAATAAAAGGTATAAACCAAGAAAAAAGTGTCTTTTTTTAGGCATCTGAACAGGGCGGAGAGAAAACATGAGAAGCCTCAGCTCATTACCTGTTTTGGGTCAGTAACCCCACAAATCTCACCCCATAAAAATAAAAATTATGGACTTATCTGTGTCCTGTGTGAGCAAACACCTGACCGGGTTATCACCACATGACGAAATCTTTGAACGTCTTTTTGATATTGCCTTCCGTAGGCTTTTTCTTGCTCTCCCAGGCGGCATTCAGCTCCAGGGCCACCATGCCTTTGAGGTTCATGGTATTGTTGAACTCATCTACCTTCTTGATGAAGTCAGAGCCCCTGCGGGCCGCTTTCAGCGAATAATCCCGGGCAAAGATATCGCCCTTGGTCTGGATCTCGTTTTTCTTCTCGATCACGTAGTTCAGCCTTTCAATCACATCTTTCATAGACTTGCCGATCACCTCCGTGGCTTCGAGGGTGCTGATGGTAAGCGTGGTGGTTCCGCCCACGGCCGAAATGGTCTTCTGGGTATTGGCATTCCCGTTGGCAATGACCGAAGAAAGACCGGTGGTAGCCCCCAGCGATGCGTTGACCACCGAGCGCCCCCTTTTGCCTTTCCGGGCCCGCTGATAGTCTTTTTTAAGCGCTTCTTCCTTTTCCTTCAGCTGTTCCAGGAGCTCCCAGGCATTCACCAGTACCCCGTAATAGAGCGAATAGTTCTTCCTGTCGAGCTCTACCTCATTGACCGTGTTTTTGATCACAAAGTTTACCCGGCGTACCTCGCGGTTCTGGGTTTTGTCAAGGGCAAAGAAGTCGATATAAAAACCCAGCGTATCGGCAGGGTCCTGCACAAAATCATAGCCGGGGCTCCAGGTAAATTCGTACTGGTTATTGGAGTTTCTGACCAGGGTATTTTTCGGGAAATCGTGGGCATTGGTAACAAAGTCAAAGACATCGATGTCCTCTTCGCCGTTCGGATCAGACAGGTAGAAGCGAAGGTTCACCTTTTCGTTCTCCCGCAGGCGGATCTTGTCGGTTTTAGGTACCATCGTGATCTGGGGCGGAAGATCCATCTGGGTAACTTCCAGCCTCAGGGTGCCTTTAACAGAGGCTTTGGCCGGCTGATCCTGGATTATGAACTCAATGTACTGCGGACCCTCCTTTAACCGTTTAAACTGGTTCAGCGAGGGGTTCCAGGTGATCTCACCCTGCGTGCTCATATTCATGCCTTCCGGCAGGGTTTCCAGGTTAGGGACAAATACAATGGGGTCATTGTCTTCGTCGTAGGCCAGGTCCTGGCTGATCTTGTAAACGTTGTTATGATTGTACTGCACGTAGAACGACTTCAGGCTGTTCAGCACCGGCGGGCGGTTGGTATGAAGCACCTTAAAATCCACATTGCTGGTTACCTTATTCTCTTTGTCGTCTTTGGCCTCAATAATGATCTGGAAGATCTTTTCCTGTTCTACCCGGTCTACCAGGTGATAGGCGGGCGTCCAGGTAAAAAGGCCTGTGCTGTCAAGTTCCATACCGGCTACCTTACCCTGCTGAATGCCGAAATTATAATGGCTCTTCAGCGAATCAGGGTGCAGGCGAATCTGGAAAGAAAGGGTATCTCCTTCTTTTACAACATTCCAGCCCGGTGAACGGGGCAGTAAAATACGTGGGGCGGCGTTCTGGGCAAAAGCACTTACAGTGAAAAATAACAGAATGAATAATTTCTTAAACATTACTTTCTTCTTTTTTAGGGATCACAACACAAGGGAAACCAAACAGGCAGCGGTCTTTGATAAACTGGGCTACTTCAGCCGGTACGTTCTCCTCCCAACCGGGCTCGCCGGTTTGTATAAGACTGAGCATGTCGTCAGTAATTATATTGAGGTTTGACTTGTTGTAGTGATAAATATCTTCAATTTTATTATTGGCAATCAGGTACCGGTACAAATCTGTCAGGTGGGCAGGCGGGTTAAACCGCATACAATTCAGTATTGCGCCGTCTTTTAATGTCGGGTAAACAAAAGCCTTTATATTTTTACTAAATAACGTTGCAAACGACTGAAGTATTTCGCCGGGCAGCTCTTTATAGTTCTCTTCCTCGAAAATATATTCCAGGTTAGGGTACCCCATGATCAGGCCCAGCTTAAGCTTGGTGAATACCGAAAGGTAGCTGACCAGCTTGTAATATTCCACGTAGTTACTGATCATTACGGTATGCCCGAGGGTACAGAGAATGTCTACACGGTCCAGGAAATCTTTCTCATCAATATCCTCGCCTGACCTCAGCCCCTGCAGAGTCAGCTCAATCAGTACCAGGATCTTATTTTCATCCACGTCGCTCTCTTCCTTGAACTGCATCAGGCCGTTTTCCAGCATGTCCATGTGCACATTGGTAATGGGCCGGAAACGCCCCCGGAGCATGAGGATATTCTTTTTGTACAGGATGTCGGAAGGCTGGACATTGTTGCCGTCAGGGCCAAAGATGGCTACATCGGAGAAGTGATTCCGAACCAGGCGCAGCGACATCAGCCGGCCGTCCACATCCTCGAATGCCGGGCCGAAAAACTTGATGGAATCCAGCTGGAAACGGTCCATCGCGATGTTGTCACGCAGGGATTCCAGGAAAACCTCCGGGTTCCGGAAATAATGAAAGCAGGCATAAATAAGGTTCACGCCCAGGATACCCACGGCCTGCTGCTGCAGGAGGGTGTCGCGGTCCAGCAGGCGTACGTGGATGATAACATCGTGGTACTCGCCCTGCGGTTCGGTCTGGAACCGGCATCCCAGCCACCCGTGCGGGTGGTTATTTTTGTGGTAGTTTAAGGTAACTACAGTATTGGCAAACGAGAAAAACAGGGTTTCTGCTCCTCTTTTTTCATTCAGGCGTTCAATCAGGAGATCGTATTCATGATCCAGCATGCTGTCAAGGCGTTCCTGGCACACGTATCTTTTGTCTTTCAGATGACCGTAAATCGCATCCGAAAAAGTCATGTCGTACGCCGACATGGATTTGGCTATCGTACCTGAAGCGCCGCCGGCTTTAAAAAAAGTGCCGGCAACCTCCTGGCCTGCGCCGATTTCTGCAAAAGTACCGTAAATCTTACTGTCGAGATTGATTTTTAAGGCTTTCTGCAGGGTGCCCAGGCCTGAGTCATGAGTTATCGCCATCATCTGTATATCATCATAAAATCCGAACAGCAAAGATACAAAAAATATCCCATAAATGGAGGATTTGCTTATGTTCCTACCCCAGCCTTTTCTTAAGCTCCGCTATCTCTACTTTTAATCTCCTGAATGTGTTTTTGCCGGGTTTCGAGGATGAATGCCGGGTGATTCCAGAGGTTTTTCGAGAAAAAAGTAGATATGCTATTTATTTAGAAAGAAAAGGGTTAAGATTATTAGGGTCCTGGCGGGTGTCAAACAGTGTTATGATATGAACTTCGACATTTTCTACCCTAAAATGTATGGTAGTTTGTTTTGAAACTACTACCTTTTGGAGTGCATTTGAGATTTCACTTTTCGGAAACAGTTGGGGTTGAGTTTGTAAGAGATTTAGCTTTTTATCAAGTAATTTGGAGAAATTCTTTATTTCTCTTTCTGTCCATTTGTATTCGAGATAATCTATTATGCCTTTCAGGTTTGTAATGGCTTCTTCTGACCATACCAGTTTATAGGTACTTTTCATATATCTGTCGGGCGGTTTCGTGTGTATATACCCTGCCCTCCACAAAATCCCTCAATCCTCTTTCTACAGATTCCTGTGCCGCCTGATTATGCGAAGAAGTAAGTAATAACCGCTTAAAAACCGCTATTAAATCAGGGTCTTTGACTTTTTCAAGCTCACTCTGAATCCATTGTATGTCTGCATGCATGTTCATCTCTGTGAAAAGTTTTAAACAATATTATGAAATAAAGTTCACTTACCCCAACCGCTTCTTCAGCTCCACTATCTCCTCTTCTAGTTTCTGAATGTATTTTCGTTGGGTTTCGAGTATGTGTTCGGGAATGGAATAGGTTATTTGGTTTCCTTGATAATTTCCTGTTGCGTTGTCTTTACAAATAAATACTTGGTTTTCTGCGGATTCAAAAATATCTTCTACTGGTACATCTAAAATTTGAGATAGCTTCTCCCACTCTTCTTCCGAAATCCGGATATTACCATTCTCCCGGCGGCTGTACTGCGACTGATCCATATACAGCCTGTCAGCCATTTCCTTTTGAGAAAACCCTTTCTCTGTACGTACCGCTATCAGCTTATTTTTTACCATGCTGTAAATATAAATAGTATGCTGAATAATTCACATAAAAATCACATGGAGATTTTTATGAGAGGGGAGTTTTTGGGAGTTGCTTTGTGGGAAAAACTAAAAATTGTTGGCAGTTACATTGATATGAAAAAAATTATAATTCTGATTTTACCACTATGGTTTTCTTTAAGTTCATGTTCGAAAGAATCTGATGATATAGGATCTTCATTAAATATAGAATCTTCATTAATAGGAACATGGGATTGTATAGGTCGTTCTGAGATGATTTCCAGGTGTTGTGATGCGAAACATATTAATGCAGTGTACAGTTATTCTGGTCAAATATCTTTTAAAAAAGACGGCTCTGTAGATATATCCTTTAAAGAGGATGGAGGTAGTACAAAATATGAGGGAACTGCAGAATGGAAAGCAACCGATTCTTATATTAGGCTCATGGCATTATCTAAAATCAACTCTAGTAGATTTACACCTGTAAATATTTTAGACTTTGAAGTAGCTGAAATAAAGGTAGATAGTCAAATATGGAAAATTGAAGTCCCCCATATTCCTGGGACAAGGGACGGAGCTATCATCACGTGGGCACTATCTAAAAGGAAGTAGGAGTAAAAACGAAATTTATAAAAAATAATGAGTCAAAATGCTATGAATTTTGAAGAGGTTGTTAGTCGATTTCTATTTAACCAACCTCATCAAACTTTACATTATTATGCTTCAGTATACAATAGTTGCGAAATTGTTGAGATGAATGCTCTACTATACGCCATGTGTATTAAACAGAGAGATTACAATTCAGAAGCATACAATGAAGTTGAACACGAGCGAATTGACCAATTCATCAACAATCTACTAACGGAAGAAGCTCTGAAGAATAGGAACCTTACTTTAGAATGTATAGAGTTTTTTAAAAGAAGGAATTAGAATGTCTGTAAAACTTAGCATGTATTGGGTAGCTAAAGCATTATGAAAATAAAATCTATACCGGTCTTTGCTAGCTTCTTGATATTATTATGTGGTTGTCGTACAGATATATTTGATACGGTACTAAGCTATTGGATTGACTGGTCAACTCTCTTTTATAATTTTGCAACACCAATAGCTACCCTTTCTGCTATTGTTGGGGTTTGGTTTACATTTAAAAAAGAGAGAGAAAAAAGAAGCATAGAGTTTTGGCAAAGTGAAATAAAGAATTTAAACCTAAAGGTTCATGAAAGGAGACTGGCTTTTGCTGAAAATGAAAAGAATGAATCAAGAGAGCTAAGAGAAAACCCAGAAGACAGCACAAGAATTTTACAAAGATATAATCCTAAAAATTTTCAAAATATAACTAAACAGATACTATCGGAAATAATTGAGGTTCAGGAGAAAATAAAGAAAGGAGGGTTTGGTGACGAGGATATTTTAGAGCGAGAAGTTGACAAATTGAGGATTGAAGTAGAAAGATATTTATCTGATATGCAATATGTCAATAAATGGACTGGGAATGATGGGTATTCAATAGATTCTGAATTATTACCAAGCACTAAGGATACTATTAGAAGATATGCAGAACTAAATCCTAAGTTTGTTCTTGAAGGAGAATCTACTCGCTCCACTTAGTCGGGAGACTAAGTGGAAATATCTTTTGGCTCTCGTTTTCTTTGTGTTCTTGGTGAAATAATCATGGTGTTCTTTGTGCTGTTTTTTGAACTAAGTACACCAAGTAAAATGCACAAAGGCCAAAAAGAGGAGACTCCTACTTATACTCCGATATAAAATCAGCAGATTCTAAAAAGACCAATATAGCCAAAAAGAAAATTTTGTCATTGCATTTTCCTTTTCTACTCCGATTTTTTTATTCGGATAAATCTCATTTCTTTTGTACAAAGTATAATAAGGAGATATCCCGTAAAAATATGAAGAAGTGTTTACTGGCATGGTTTCTTTCGGGCGTGAGTGTGGCTGCCTTTTCACAGGCATTTCCCGGGCGAAGGCCCGTACAGGATAACGGGTTAAAATCGCAGCAGGATCTCCGGGTCATCAGCGGGAAGGAAAACACGGCTTCACCGCGCTTTAAACCCCTGAGTCCCGACCTCTCCCGGCGGGTGGTGGTCGATGAAGAAACGGGTGCCGTTTCCTACGTTCGCAACCTGCAGTTTGCCGCCGATACCCGGAATGCAAGGAGAAGTGTACAGGAAATGAGCTTCGATTTTTTGCAGTCGGTAAAAACCGATCTGAAAATAAGCAATGTAAAAGAAGAATTCCGGGTTCTGTCTGATTATACCGATGAAGGCGGGGTCAGGCGGGTCAGCCTGGAGCAGCGCTTTAAGGGCGTGCCCCTTTACGGCGGTGAGCTGGGCCTGCACTCCAACCGCTCGGGTGTGATAGAATTTATGATGGGAAAGGTATTTCCCACCCCACAGATCAATACCCGGCCGGGCATAGACCAGGATGAGGCCATCCGCTTTGCGTATGCTGACCTGAGCCGGCATTCGGTAATTCAGAAAGAAGGCCTGGTGAATAAATTGCTGGCTATGGACCCGGATAAGGGGGAACTGTTTATTTACCCGGAGAAAAACAGCAGCCGGCTGATTTATCATCTTACCCTGCGCCCCAACCTGATGGAACGCTGGGTGTATTTTGTGGATGCGCATACAGGTGAGGTGATTGAAAAATATAACCATACCTGTACGCTTGACGGTGTGGTGCAGGCCAGTTCGCGCGACCTCAACAATGTGCAGCAGGCCTTCAATGCATACCAGATCGGTAACCAGTACCTCATGATCGATACCCGGAAAAAGATGTTCAGGTCGGGAGAATCAGACCTGCCCAACTCGCCTGCCGGGGCTATCCTGACCATTGATGCACGAAACGGAAGGGTGGATGACGAGGATATGGACCTCTACCATGTGGTGAGCAGCAACCCCGCCCAGTGGAATGCCACCGCGGTTTCTGCCCATGTAAACGCCTCGCGCAGCTACGATTATTACGAACAGAATTTCGGGCGCCTCTCGCTGAACGGCAACGGAGGCAATATTGTTTCCGTTATCAATATTACCGATGAAAAGGGAAAAGGGTTTGACAACGCCTTCTGGAACGGTGTTTTTATGGGCTATGGTAACGGCGGGCAGGCATTCAAGCCGCTGGCGGGCGCCCTGGATGTGGCCGGGCATGAGATGACCCACGGGGTGATCGAAAATACGGCCAAGCTGGAATACAGGAACCAGTCGGGGGCGCTGAACGAATCGTTTGCCGATATTTTCGGGGCCATGATAGACCGCGACAACTGGACCATGGGTGAGGATGTGGTGAACCGCTCGGTGTTTCCTTCCGGAGCGCTCCGGTCGCTTCAGAATCCGAACCAGGGCGGAAAGAACGATCCCGGCTACCAGCCTATGTACATGTCGCAGTACGAAGTATTGAGAGATACCCCTGAGCAGGATAACGGCGGCGTACATATCAACAGCGGTATACCCAACCATGCCTTCTACCTGTTTGCTACCGCCGCAGGCATGAGCAAAGAAAAAGCCGAAAAAGTCTATTACCAGGCGCTTACCCGCTACCTGGGGCGTACATCACGCTTTCTCGACCTGAGGCTGGCGGTGATCCAGTCGGCCAAAGACCTGTACGGCGAAGGGGCGGAGACCCAGGCGGCCCACGCAGCCTTTGATAAAGTAGGCATCGTGGAAAGCGGCTCCGGCAGTGTGCCGAATCCTTCCAAAGAAAATGAGGTGCCGGTGAACCCCGGATCTGCCCAGATGGTGGCCTTCGGACCGGCCCAGAATGACCAGCGCCTGTACCTGGCCAATTTCAATTTCGGTACCATGAATTTTACAGCCATTACCGGCCAGGCAGGCTGCCTTTCCAAGCCTTCTATCACCGATAACGGCGAGGTCATGGTATTTGTGGGTAACGATCAGAAGATCCATGCCTATGATCTGAAAGCCAGAAAAGAGCTTAGCTTCAACGACGGCACCGGGCTGAAATGGTACAATGCCGCCATTTCCAAAGACGGGCGGCGCATTGCGGCCATTGCCGACGAAACCCGTAACAACAACTACATTTACGTGTTTGACCTGGTGGCCGGTAACGGGGTGAAATTCGAGCTCTATAACCCTACCTACTCAGAAGGGGTCAACTCGGGAAAAGTGCAGTTTGCGGAAGCCCTGGAGTGGGACCTCTCAGGAGAATACATCGTGTATGACGCCCAGAACCAGATAGGCGGGTGGTTCTCTAAAAGCCGTACTTTCTACGATGTGGGCGTGCTGCGGGCCTGGGACCCGATCCGGAACACCTACGGCGACGGCTCCATTGAAAAGATATTTACCGATGTGCCCGAGGGCGTTAGTGTGGGAAACCCGGCTTTTGCCAAAACCAACTCGGGTATCCTGGCGTTTGACTACGTGGATGAGACCGAAGACCGGTACTATATTCTTACCCTTGACCTCAACCGCTCGTCTGGTGCGCTCCAGTATTTTGAAACCAACACCATCGGCTTCCCCGATTTCAGCAAAACCGACCAGCACCTGACCTTCAATTATATAGAAAATAACCGGTATTACCTGGTAGGAGTGAAGCTGGCGTCAGATAAGATCACCCCCGACGTGAACAGTGCTACGGCCCTGGCGGCCGATAAGGTATACGGTGTTTCATTTGCCAACGGAACACGTACCCTGCCCACCGTGCTGGAGCAGACCGTTACCATCAGTCCCATTACCGATAAAAGCCCCGGCGCCTCGTTTGATATCAATGCCACGGCCAGTTCGGGACTGCCGCTGATCTATAAGCTCGTATCGGGCAACGCCGGCCTGTCGGGGAAACGGGTAACGCTGGGGTCTGCACCGGGAAAAGTGCATATAGAAGTGATTCAGCTGGGTGACTCCCGCTATGCGGCCGCCTCTGCGCAGGCCGAATTCTGTATTGTGCCGGGCACGCCCGTGCTGACAGATAACGGCACCCAGGTGGTGGCCGGTGGCGGTGCCCTGTACCAGTTCTTTGTTAACGGCAACCCTGTTGGCGGGTATACCACCAATACCACCTTCCGGAAAGATTTTGATGGTACCTACAGCGTGAAGGCCGTAACGCAGGACGGTTGCATGAGCGCTTCTTCCAATGTGATCACCTTTAACCGGGTACTGGCCAAAGAAGACCCGGTTAAGCGGGTAGCGGTGAACCCCAACCCGGTAACCGATGTGCTCACGATCGGTATCCCGGAAGGAGAAGTGCTGGAAAAACTGGAAATTATCGACAATGGCGGTGCAGGCCGGATGACCTCGAAAACCCTGCAGACCCGGGTTAATCACCTGCCGTCAGGGGTATACCTGCTGAATGTAAAAACAGACCGGGATACCTACTCCGCTAAAATGATCAAACTGTGAAAGCATGAGCTGTATAAAACACATCACACTTAATGTACCGGTATATGAAAAGTAAAGAAGTTGTTATCGCTTTTTATGAGGCTATGAAGGCACGGGATTACAAGACCATGGCCTCTTTGTACACGATCAACGCGGTCTTCAGCGACCCGGTTTTCCCCAGTCTTTCGGGTTTTGAGGCCGGGAAAATGTGGGAAATGCTCCTGAAGAGCGCCAAAGACATGAGCGTGGAGTATAAAGTGCTTGACCACGGGAAAGAAAGTGCCCGGGTCAGGTGGACAGCCCTTTATACGTTTTCGAAAACCGGCCGCAAGGTTCGGAATGAGGTGGTCTCCACCTTTGAAATCCTGGATGGACAGATCATGACCCAGCGTGACCGGTTTAATTTTGGTGCCTGGTCGCGGCAGGCCCTCGGTTTCCTGCCCTGGTTGCTGGGCTTTACGGGCATTACCCGGAAAAAAGTGCAGGAATCAGCAGAAAGAAGCCTGAACGACTTTATACGCGGGAAAAACTGAGCTTTCACTGCTTACTGTAAGCGACAGGGAAGGATCCGTTTATTTTCACAAACAGGAGCTTGTCTTCCGTACCTTCTCCTGAAATTTCCAGCACGGTATAGGCGGGGTCTCTCAGCTTATCGGGGGCTGCATACAGGCGGCCGGCACCGGTCAGGTGCTCAAAAAAGGCCTTTTCTTTCCTGTTGCGGGGCCTGGGGTGTTCGGTGCTTTCCATGTGCACACGGTATATAAAACCTTTGACAAAACCGGCCGAAACATGCTCTATGGCATAGCTCCCGGTGAAATCATGCTTCCTGTAGCGGCCCGAAAACCGGCCGGTCTCAAAATCGATATCCAGTTCTGCTCCGGAGCGGCCGGCTACTTTGCGAAGCTTTGTGAGATCATCAGGAACTTCGGGAATCAGCCGGTATGCCGTACCGGCGCCTTTTTGCGGCAGGCGGTGAGAGCAGGCGGTAAGCACCAGGAGCAGCACAGGGAAAACCCGGAATATCATATTTCGGCAAGAATAAGCTGGTTCTGGTCTCTGACAAACGTATACCTTTTTTCAAAATCGCGCATGGCGTTGATGAAGGCAATGGCTTCGTAACCGGGTAAATCATGCACGGTTACCCGGGCTTCACGCAGGGCGCCGCTGTGGAGCAGCGCGGCCCTTTTGGTACCGGGAAGCAGAAACGTGGCCGGCGTCACCCATTCCCGGCCGTCAAAAAGGGCGATGTTGCAATAAGTGGTATCGGTAACGCAGCCGTCTTTCAGGAACAGAACGTCATCGCAGTCGGGACAACCGTTTAGGGTTTCCCGGAAAAAATCGCGGTCTGCAAACTTAAACGGGTAGCTGAAATCACCGGCGTCAACGATACCCAGCTTCCGGTGCGGCTGAATTTCATACATATCTACCCGTATGCCGGTAATGGCAGAATCGTAATCCACCCGTACCTTAAAAAGGCCTTCGGGATAATCTTTGATGGCATTATACAACGCATTGACCTCAAAACCGGCACCGGTAAAAAAGACCTCCTGGGTTTTCTGCACACGTTCCAGGTGAAACTCCACCTGGCAAAGCTCACCGTTCAGAAGCCTGAGTGTCTCAAAAAATTCTGCTTTCATGCTGTAAGCTGCTTTAGAGGATTAAAGATACAAAGTATTTGATGGCAACAAAACAAATAGAATAGCCCGGCATACGGAATATTACCCAAGCGGCACATAAATCTTCTGGTAGATCTCCCCGTACTCTTTCTCTGCCTCACTCAGGTGCGTAATGCCGCCGCCGCTCCTGAAGATCGGCCCCCGGGGAGTTTGCTCAATAAAGCGGATCATTACGGCCGAATTCAGGGTTTTGCCGTCAAAAACACCGCAAACCCCCGAGTAGAATCCCCGGTGGCCGTTAGGGTGAAGCGCTTTTTCGGCCTCCTTAATAATTTCGAGTGTTTTGTGCCTGGGGGCTCCGCAAATAGAGCCTGCCGGCAGCAGCTCAAAAAACCAGGTACCCAGCGTTTCTTTCCAGTTCCCGGGCAGCTGTCCCCTGATTTCGGAGCTCATTTGCAGGATTCCCGGGCCATCATCCCGCCGGATGTGGTCAATGTATTGGAAGCGTTTCACATGTACACCGCCGGCCACCATGCTGAGGTCGTTGCGGAGAAGGTCTACAATGGTGGTGTGCTCGTACAATTCTTTTTTGTCTGAACGCAGTATTTCCTCCGCATTTTTCACCCCGGCGTCTATGGTGCCTTTCATGGGAAACGTGGCCACTTCACCGGTTTCTGAAACGGTAATAAAGGTTTCGGGAGAAAAGCAGACAAACTGCCCTTTGACCCAGAGCTTGTACCGGGCGCGGGCTTTCTCAAACACTTCTTCCGGGTTATTCGCTCCTGAAACGGGAACCGAAGCCGTAAGATTGGTGAGAAAGCTGTTTCCGGCCAGGATATTCTTCTGAACGTATTGAAAAGCGTTCCGGTAGGTTTCAAAGTCAATCTTTTCGGGCTGCAGGCGGAACGTTCCGGGCTTCAGCGGAGCATCTCCCGAAAAATCATACCGGATAAACGCCGGATCCAGCTCTTCCAGGGGCACCATGTAGCTCCGGTCCCGGTCATAACTGATCACAAACAAAAAAGGCCTGTCTGCCTGCCCCATCCGGTTCATGAATTCAATCGCAGCAGGTTGATCGTAATGGACAATGGACAATGGACAATGGACAACTTTATCCCTTGCCCCTTGCCCCTTGTCCATTGTTAACTGTCCGTTGTCAATTGTCAATTGTTAATTGTCAATTATAGGTACGCTTCCACCGGCTCACACGCACACACCAGGTTCCTGTCGCCATACGCTGAATCCACCCGGCTCACCGAAGGCCAGAATTTATTGGCTTTAAGCCGTTCTGCCGGGAAAGCGGCCTTCTCCCGTGAATAAGGAAGGGTCCAGCTGTCGGTCATCACCACCTTCATGGTGTGCGGTGCATTTACCAGCACGTTACTATCTTTTGGATAGAGGCCTTCCTCAATTTCAGCTACTTCCCGGCGGATAGCGATCAGGGCATCGCAGAAGCGGTCCAGCTCGGCCTGCGATTCGGACTCCGTGGGCTCGATCATCAGGGTACCGGCCACCGGGAATGAAACGGTAGGGGCATGGAAGCCGTAATCCATCAGTCGCTTGGCAATGTCTTCCACTTCCACACCGGTAGCTATTTTAAACGGCCGGCAATCTACGATCATCTCGTGTGCGCAGCGCCCGTTAGTACCGGTATAGAGGATATTGAAGTGTTTTTCCAGCCTTGACTTAATATAATTTGCATTAAATATGGCATATTTTGTGGCACGGGTAAGCCCTTCTCCGCCCATCATGGCAATGAAAGCATAGGGTATGGGCAGGATACCGGCGCTTCCCCACGGTGCGGCCGAGATGGCATGGATGCCGTGCTGTCCGCCGGTGGGTATCACTGCATTTCCGGGAAGGAGAGCCGACAGCTCTTCGGTGCAGCAGATAGGCCCGATGCCCGGACCACCGCCGCCATGCGGAATGGCAAAGGTCTTGTGCAGGTTCAGGTGGCATACATCGGCACCGATCCGGCCCGGCGAGGTCAGGCCTACCTGGGCGTTCATATTGGCACCGTCCATATATACTTTTCCCCCGTTCCGGTGAATGATGTCGCAGATGTCGGTGATGCTTTCCTCAAATACCCCGTGTGTAGAAGGATAGGTAACCATCAGGCAGGCCAGGGTGCCGGCGTATTGTTCGGCCTTTGCGCGCAGGTCTTCTACTTCAATGTTTCCTTTTTCATCGCATTTCACCACCACCACTTTCAGCCCTGCCATCACGGCAGAAGCCGGGTTGGTGCCGTGCGCTGAAGACGGGATCAGGGCGATGTTGCGGTGATTTTCTCCTTTGTTCTCAAAGAAGGCTTTGATGACCATGAGTCCGGCCAGCTCGCCCTGGGCGCCTGAATTAGGCTGCAGGGAGGTTTTGGCAAAGCCGGTGATCTCTGCCAGCCAGGCTTCCAGCTCGTTGAAAAGCTCACGGTACCCTTGGGTCTGGTCTTCAGGCGCAAACGGGTGAATCTGCGCAAACCCGGGCAGGGTGATGGGCAGCATTTCCGAAGTGGCATTCAGCTTCATGGTACAGCTTCCCAGTGAAATCATGGAGTGTACCAGGGAGAGGTCTTTGTTTTCAAGCGACTTCAGGTAACGCAGCATTTCATGCTCGGTCTGGTAGCTGCTGAAAACAGGATGCTGAAGGTAAGGCGTGGTTCTCCGGAGATTTTCCGGGATCCGGGCCTCTACTTCATTTTTCAGGTGAAGAACCGGCTTTTCTCCGCGGGCTTCCGAGAAGATCTCCAGCAGCAGGGCCACATCGGCCAGTGTTTTGGTTTCGTCAAAAGAGATGCTGACAGCCTGTGTGCCGTGGTAGCGCAGGTTTACCTCGCGTGCCTCGGCAATTTCCCGGAGACGGGTATTATCGGTTACGTCAAGCGTAAGGGTATCAAACCAGGTCGCATTCAGTACGCGGTAGTCAAGCCCCTGCACCGAGTTGGCAAACAGGGTGGCCAGTCCGTGTACCCTCGAGGCAATTCTTTTCAGTCCTTCCGGGCCGTGGTAGAGGCAGTAGCCGGCAGACAGCACCGAGAGCAGCACCTGCGCCGTACAGATATTAGAGGTAGCCTTCTCTCTCCGGATGTGCTGTTCGCGGGTCTGGAGGGCCATCCGCAGGGCCCGGTTGCCTGAGGCATCTACCGATACCCCGATGATCCTTCCCGGAATCTGGCGTTTGTATTCGTCTTTGGTGGCAAAGAAGGCCGCGTGCGGTCCGCCGTAACCCATAGGAACGCCCAGCCGCTGGCTGGTGCCTACGGCCACATCAGCCCCCATTTCACCGGGGCTTTTCACCAGGGCCAGCGAGAGCAGGTCGGTGTTAATGCAAACCTTTATATCCTGCCCGTGCAAAGCGGCGATCAGGTCGGTATAATCTTTCACCTCACCCCGGGTTCCCGGGTTCTGGATCAGCACACCGTAAACGTCAGAGTCTGTAAAGTCAAAAGTTTCGGCATCGCCGATCAATATATCTATCCCAATGCCTTTGGCACGCCCCTGTACCACATCGATCACCTGTGGATGACAGGTATCGGATACGAAAAAGGTGTTGGCATTTTTGCGGGTACCTTTCTTAAGGCCGGCCAGCATAGACATGGCTTCACCGGCGGCGGTGGCTTCGTCAAGCAATGACGCATTGGCAATCTCCATACCGGTCAGGTCAGCTACCACCGTTTGAAAAGTAAGCAGCATTTCCAGCCTTCCCTGGGCTATTTCAGCCTGGTAAGGGGTATAGGCGGTATACCACGCCGGGTTTTCAAGAATGTTCCGCTGAACTACCTTCGGCAGCACCGTATCGTAATAGCCGCAGCCGATAAACGTTTTGAAGATCCTGTTTTTTGCGGCCAGGCCGCTGATTTTTTCCTGGAACTGTACTTCGGTCAATCCTGCCGGCAGGTTCAGGGGTTTTTCACTCCGGATATTGGCAGGGATGGTCTGGGCTATTAATTCGTCCGGGCTGCTGACACCAATGGCAGCGCACATGGCGGCAATTTCCTTTTCAGATTTACCCTGATGCCTGTTTTCAAACAGTTCCGGCGAATTCAAATCGATGAGCATAGATAAGAGAGATGAAGTGTAAAAAAAAATTGACGCAAATTTAGTGGTTTTGTGCGGTTGTTTAAATAAAAAGTTTTGAAGTTATTTGTTGTTTAATAAATACTTTTTAATGAAAAAAATAGTCTGTTCAATCGTGGGGGTGCTGCTGTATGCCGGTGTAATGGCGCAGTCCCCCCTGAAAACCTACGAGGCCACCATAACGGAGGCCGACCTCAAAAAATACCTTACTTATATTGCTTCTGATGAGCTCGAAGGAAGAGACACGGGCTCGGAAGGGCAGAAAAAAGCCGCCAGATACATTATTGAACACCTGGAGGAGTGGGGCCTCCAGCCGGTTGTGAGCACGGCATCAGGAAAAAGCTACCTGCAGACCTTCACTTTATACAAAGCCGATTGGGGCGAAGGATACGTGACGGCGGGTAAAAAGAAGATGGAGTTCTTCAAAGACTATATCCCGTCAGGTCTGGTGAATATTGCACAGGAGAAAAGCTTTGAGACCGTTTTTGTAGGCTATGGAGTCAAAGACGATAATCGCGACGACTACAAAGGAAAAGATGTTAAAGGAAAAGCCGTGGTGTTTTTGTCGGGCGACGGCAGCAGTGAAGGGCAGGGCTGGTCAGGCACGGCAGGCCTGAGAAGAAAGAACAAAATTGCCACTGACCTGGGCGCAGGCGCCATCTTTGAAGTTTCTGTAGCCGATGAGGCGGCTTTTAAAACCATGGTAGCGGAAAGAAAGGCCATACTGAGCCGTTACAGCCGCATGACCATCGAAAAATCACCTGCGGCTTCGGTAACGGCGGTTCCGGCGTTTGTGACGTCAAAAGCCATGGGAGCGGCGCTGATCGGGGTGAAAGCCTCAAAGCTGGCTCAATACAAGGCCGGGAGCGCGCTCAAAACCCAGCCGGTGAGCATAAAAGTAAAATCAGAGCGGGTAGACAAGCCGGTGGAGACCGCCAATGTGATGGGCTTCCTGGAAGGTACCGACCGTAAAGATGAGGTAGTGGTGATTTCGGCGCACTATGACCATGTGGGCATTGATGAAAAAGGACAGATCTATAACGGGGCAGACGATGACGGTTCGGGAACCTGCGCCGTGCTTGAGCTGGCACAGGCGTTTTCACAGGCCAAAAAAGACGGGCACGGCCCGCGCAGAAGCTTCCTCTTCCTGTGGGTGACCGGCGAAGAGAAAGGATTGCTGGGCTCTGAATACTTTACCGAGCACGACCCGGTGATCCCGCTGAAGAACATTATGTGTGACCTGAACATAGATATGATAGGAAGGGTGGACAAAAAGCACGAAGCAGACCCCAACTATACCTATATTATCGGTAGCGATAAGCTCTCTTCCGAATTGCACGCCATTTCGGAGAAAGCCAATAAGGAAAGTGTGAACCTGGCGCTGGATTACGAATTTAACGATCCGAATGATCCCAATAAATTCTACTACCGTTCCGACCACTACAACTTTGCCAAGCACAAGATTCCGATCGCCTTCTATTTTACGGGTGTTCACGAAGATTACCACCGGCCGGGTGATGAGGTGGAGAAAATCCTTTTTCCCCGCTATACGAAAATCGTGAAGCTGGTATTCAACACGGCCTGGGAATTGGGCAACCGCGACAAGCGGATCGTGGTAGACAGCAACAAGCCGTAACTAAAAAATTAGTAATGGATAATTCCGAAGGAAAATATAACTCTATCGTTATCAATGATTAATACGTTTAATTGGCTAAAACTGCTGTTAAAAGGAATTTTTCAGGGATTAACGGGGATTAAATTTTAGTAAATTATTTGTCGAAATAATTTTTGTTTTAAATGTTTTTCTTTAGAATTGCCAAAGAATTATTTTCAAAATCAATTAAAAACAATTAAAAAATTTCAGAGAGGTTCGGGAGAACTTATTTTGAAAGAACTTTTTTAACCCTAAAAATTTTTTATCCAAATGGCAAAAACTCAGAATGCTCCGGTTGCTAAGGCAGCAAAAAAATCATCTGGCGGAATTAATCCGATCATTGTTATTCCGATCCTTATCGCGATTGCGATACTTATTTACATTTTCGTTTTGGGAGATCCCAGCAACTTCCATGATCCCGAAACAAAACATGATCCAAAAGGTACACTTGGAATTATCCACGCCGGTGGTTTTATTGTGCCTATCCTTCTTTCTTTCTTCCTGATGGTACTGGTTTTCGGTATCGAGCGTTTTGTTACCATCAGCAAGGCCAGCGGTTCCGGAGACCTGGACGGTTTCGTAGCGAAAGTTCGCGGTTATCTGAACAACAATAACATTGCAGATGCCAAAAAAGAATGCGAAAAACAAAAAGGAACAGTAGGAAACGTAATCAGAACTGCGCTTGAGAAATACGAGCAGCTTCAGTCTGACGGCGGCCTGAACAAAGAGCAGAAACTGGCAGCCCTTCAGAAAGAAGTGGAAGAAGCTACTTCCCTTGAGCTTCCTATGCTGGAGAAAAACCTGCCTATCCTTTCTACCTTAGGTTCGGTTTCTACACTGGTTGCCCTGCTGGGAACAGTATTAGGTATGATCCGTTCATTCTTTGCCCTGGGTTCAGGCGGTGGCTCTCCGGATGCAGCTGCTCTGTCAAAAGGTATTGCAGAAGCCCTTATCAACACAGGTTTAGGTATCGGTACTTCAGCTATCGCGATTATTGTATATAACTACTTTACTGCATCTATAGATACCCTTACTTATAAAATTGACGAGATCGGATTAAGTCTGCAGCAAAACTTTGCTTCGCATAACTGATTCGGAACTTTTATTGTATTTTTTCAATTTATAATATAAAGGAGAATAGATGGCAGCAGTAAAACCAAAACGGCATAGTCCTACCATGGACATGACGGCCATGTGTGATGTAGCGTTTCTTTTGCTTACATTCTTTATCATGACGTCATCGTTCAGGAGTGAGGAGGCCGTGTCTATTAATACGCCATCTTCGGTTTCCAAATTGAAGGTGGAAGAGACAGGCATCGGAACGGTGTCTATCACCCCCGAAGGCAAGTATTATTTCGGTGTGTCAGATCCTATTGAAAAAAGGAAATTCCTGAACACCCTGAATACTAACCTGAAAATGAATCTGAGCGACGTGGAAAAGAAAGCTTTCCTGGACGTAGCTGAGATCGGGGTTGGTAAAGACCGGATCAAATCGTATTTGTCACTGAGTAAAGGTGACAGGGAAAAGGCAGTTCTTCCCGGCATTCCGTTAGACTCGACCAACACCGAGCTGATTGATTGGGTAAGAGCTTACGCTGAAGCTAACCCCCAGGGCCAGCTGGCTATCCGGGGTGATGTAAAAACCCAGTACCCTGCAGTTAAAATACTGTTTGATGAGTTGGCGAAAGTGAAATTCTATAAGTTTAGACTTATCACTAAAGGAGAATAACCCTAAATTGATTTTAAGAAATGGCAGAAGTACAGGTAAAAGAATCAGGCGGGAAAAAAGGTGGTAAGGTAAGATCGAAGAAAGGGGGCGGTAAGCCCGACATGACACCTATGGTGGACTTAGGCTTCCTTCTCTTAACGTTCTTCATTTTCACTACAACGTTTAGCAAACCCAATATGATGAAGCTAAACATGCCGGAGAAAACAGACGATAAGAAACCCGAAACCACAGAAAGTAAAGTGTCTAACACGATTACTATTGTGATGGGTAAGGATGACCGGATTTTCTGGTATCAGAAGCCGCTGGCAGATGTGACGGTTGATGACCTGATGGAAACAGATTACTCGGCTTCGGGTATCCGGGCCGAAATCAACAAGAAACGGGCAAGTGCAATTGACACCTCGAAGTTCACGGTGATCATTAAGCCGTCTAATGAAGCTACCTTCGAAAACGCGGTAGACATATTGGACGAGATGGAGATTACGGGAAATAAGCGTTTTGCGATCGTGGATCTGATGCCACAGGAGCAGAAAGCTTATGAAGAACGGATGGCAAGGCCGAAAGGACAGTAAACTAAGGTAAATTGATATAGAGAAATGGCACAGAAAGTAACCTTAGACGATATAGTATTTGAAAACCGGAATAAAGAGTACGGTGCATACTATCTGAGAAAGAACTACAGCAAGTATCTTACCAAAGCTACCATTATCGGAGCTACGATATTTTGTCTTTTCCTTGGCGGAGCGCTGGCTTTTAACAAGTTCCAGGCGGCCAACGCGGAAAAGGAGATCCTGGTAGACTTGTCAGCTACGAACCTGGATGAAGAGCTCCCCGAAGAGGAGCTGGAAATCCCGGAAGAGCTGCCACCTCCGCCTCTCGAAGAACCACCTCCGGAAGTAGCCCAGGAGAAATTCCTTCCTCCCGAGCCTAAGAAAGATGAGGAAGTGAAGATCGAGGAACCACCACCACCGGCAGAAAAGCTGGAGAGAGCGGTTATTTCAAACAAAACAGTGGAAGGGGCTGAAGCCAAGGATGTATTCATCCCGCCTCCACCACCCAAAGAAGTAGCCGTTGTAAAGGTGGAACAACCTAAAGAAGAGGAAATCTTTGTAGGTGTAGAGCAACAGCCTGAATACCCCGGTGGTGATAAGGCCATGTATACCTTCCTTGGGAAGAACATCAACTACCCTGCAGCTGCTACAAGAGCGAACATATCCGGAAGGGTGACTGTTCAGTTCGTAGTGGAAAAAGACGGATCAATAGGTACCGTGAAAGTGTTGAAGGGAATTGGTTTTGGTTGTGACGAAGAAGCCATGCGGGTGATCAAGTCAATGCCGAAATGGAGTCCCGGTAAACAAAACGGAAGGGCCGTAAGGGTGTATTACACCATACCGGTGATGTTCCAGCTGAGCGATTGATTTTGTTTTCTTTTCTTATACAAAAGAGCCGAAAATATTCGGCTCTTTTTTTGTATTTTCATTTTTAACTATTAATTTAGTTGTATAAAACTAATTAATTAGTTTTATGACGATTGTTTTAGGTATAACGCAAACCTGAATAGAAAATGAAAGTGACGTTAGACGATGTGGTCTTTGAGACCCGGAACAAGGAGTATGGAGCATACTACCTGAGAAAAAACTACAGGCGCTACCTCACCCGGGCTACGGTGATGGGAACCGGCCTGTTCTGCCTGCTGTTTGGCGCGGCGCTGGCTTTTAACAAAATCCAGGATGCCAACAGGGAGAAGGTGACTTATGTGATTGTGAACCCTTTTGATCTGCCGCAGGATGACCCTGAGCCGGTGGTGCCGGAAGAGCTGCCCCCGCCTCCCCTGGAAGAACCGGCTCCGGAAATGGCCCAGGAGAAATTCCTGCCTCCCGAGCCTAAGAAAGATGAAGAGGTGCTGGTAGAAGAGCCGCCGCCACCGGCCGAAAAGCTGGAAAAAGCGATTATTTCCAACAAGACCGTAGAAGGAACAGAGGCCAAAGACGTGTTCATTCCGCCGCCACCGACCAAAGAAGTGGCCGTGGTGAAGATGGAGCCGGTTGCCGAAGACGAGATCTTTATGGGGGTGGAGCAGGAAGCGGAATTCCCCGGAGGCTTAAATGAATTGATGAAGTTCCTCAAAAAGAATGTGAGCTACCCGGCTGCGGCGCAAAGGGCCAACATTTCGGGAAAGGTGATCCTCCAGTTTGTAGTGGAGAAAGACGGAACTGTAGGCCAGATCAAGGTTCTCAAGAGCGTGGGATTCGGCTGTGATGAGGAGGCCGTACGGGTAGTGAAAGCCATGCCGAGGTGGTCGCCGGGAAGGCAGAACGGCCGCGCGGTAAGGGTATACTATACGCTGCCGGTCAGCTATACGCTCCAGGAATGAGGCATGCCTCGGGCAGGCCAGGTACCTGCAGCAGATCATGCTCCTGCAATACCGGCCTGCCCGGGGCGCCGTCTGAAACGGACCCGGCATGAAAATATTTCTCCGGCCGGAGAAATATTTTTCGGCCCATACCCGAAAAGTTGACAAATCTGCTTATTTTGGCGTAAAAATGACGTCAGGTGGTAAAAACACCGGATTTGTAAAGCATGAACATAGAAGAGATCTTAGGTAAGCTGAAATTTGTACTGAGCCTGGTGGTGCCGGTTTGTTATGTAGGTATGGGCATTTATGTAATTTCCGAGAAAATATTTATCGTGAAAATACAGCCGCCTCTGTTTGCTTACTCGTTAGGGGCGGTGTTGATTGCTTACGGGCTATTCAGGCTTTACAGGGCCGTTAAACAGTAATGAGGAAATGATGAGATGGATAGGAATTATGGTGTGCGTTCTGGTGCTGGCCGCCTGCCAGTCGAAAAAGAGTGACCGCCCCAGTATTTATGAAGGCAGAATTAACGTAGGAATGGATGAGTCGATCGGTGCGATCATCCATGCCGAAACTGACGGGTACCGGATGCACTACCCCAGGGCCTCTTTTGATAACTACGTCATGCCCGAGAACACTGCCGTGAAGCTCCTGCTGGAAGACTCGATGGACGTGATCTGCATTACCCGTACGCTCAATGAAGAAGAGATGAAGGTATTGGAGAAACGGGAGATCACCTACAAGCCGGCTCCTATGGCCCTGGATGCCGTGGTGTTGGTGATGAACCGGGAGGCCCAGCGGACGGGTATTTCACTGGCTGAGCTCAGGCAGCTGTTTACCTCCGGTGACTCTCCTGTGAAGCTGGTCTTTGACAGTGGCAATTCAAGCAACCTGAACCAGGTGCTGGGCCGCCTGGGAATTACAGACTTCAGCCGGAAAAACGTGGTGGCAGCCGGCGGAAACCAGAAGGTATTTGACTGGGTACAAAAAGACAGGAACGCCATAGGCTTTGTGGGGTATAACCTGATCAGTGAAAAGAGCAGCGAAGTGACGCGTGAGCTTAAGAACTCGGTAAAAATACTGAACGTCAGCGGAGACGGCGCCGGGGTGCTCCCGTCAAAAACCACTATCCTGGATCAGACCTATCCTTTTCACCGGACCATTTACCTGCATACCCTGGGAACCGCCTGGGGAGTGGAGAACGGGTTCATCCGGTTTGCCTGCAGCAAACCCGGGCAGCTGATTGCCGAAAAAATGGGGCTTGTACCTTATTATGCTATCCCTAAGGAGTTTGTATTAAGCAAAGAATCATTGGATTAATTTTTTTAACCTGCCCTGCTTTTTTTAACAATTGATTAAGAAAATTATGTTTTTTAAGCGGGTCTAAGGGTTAAATGCAGAAAAATCATGGAAAAATGCCTTTGTACGAGAGATGAAATTTGCTTAAATTGCGAGCCGATTTCAATATTTAACCGAAAAAGTAACTTTACAGCTTATTTAGAAATGATGATGAAGAGAACAAAAATTTGGGCGGTAGTAGGATTGCTGCTAACTTTTACCTGGTCGTTCGGACAGAGTATTGACCAGGTTGTTAAAGACCTGGATGCGGAAAGATACACGGCAGCCCTTGACGGAGCGAATAAGCTGGTAGTTTCATCGCCGGGCACGGATACGTACTTTCTGAAAGGGTACACTATCCTCTCGTCTCCGGATTATGCCAAGCCGGAAAACCTGAAAGCCGCCCGCGAGGCTTTTGAAGCAGGGAATGCTTTGGAAAAGAAGGGCGATCCCCTGAACCAGGTAGGTTTGGGAATGGTAAAGCTGGCATCCAAAGACATGGCCGGAGCAAAAGCGATCTTTGATGAAGTTAAAAAAGATACCAAATCGAAAAACCCGGATGTGCTTTACCGCATTGCCGAAGCCTATGTGATGTTTCCTGAAGCCAATGACCCGGCAGAAGCCATCCTGACCATTGACCTGGCATTAGACAAGCACAAAACCAAAGATAACCCGGAATATTACCTGGTGAAGGCAGAGGCATACCTGATGAAAGGGGATGGCGGAAGTGCCATGAACGCGTTGAACAATGCCGAAAGAGTAGGGAAGAAGCTGGCAAAAACCTATTCCAGAATGGCCCGTATCTGGTTACAGAGCCGTAACTACCAGGGAGCTCAGGAAGCAATCAACAAAGGAATTGCGGCAGATCCGACCCATGCGCCGATCTATAAATACCAGAGCTCCTACTGGCAGACTTTCGGTGATTTCTCCAAATCAGCTGAGGCCGCTTCCAACTACCTGAAAAACTCTGACGGAGACGTGAAAGCAAAACTTCGTTATGCGAAGCTGGCCTTTATTGCGAAAGACTATGTGAACCTGAAAAGAATACTGGGCGAGATCAAAGGTTCAACCAGTGATCCGTACATTCACAGGATGGAGGGTATTGTAAACTACGAAGAGGGCAAATACACCCAGGCCGTAAAAGATTTTGAAAGCTTTATAAAAGCCAATCCGAAAGATGAGAACTTCGGCCTGGACTACGGGTACATTGGTCGTGCCTATCTGAAAATGGGCGGAGACTCGGCTGCTGTGGCCATGAATGACTCATTGGGTCTGCTGAATATTGACAAAGCTGTAGCCGTTAACGATACCACTTTAGAAGCCGATTACTACAGTGAGGCAGCGCTCATTATGATGGAAAGAGGTGCTTTTGACAAAGCGGCCCAATTGACAGAAAAGAGCCTTAGCAGCAAAAAAGAACCTAATGCTTCTGACTATGCCAGCCTGGGTACTACATTTTTCAGAGGCCGTAACTGGACCAAAGCCAATGAATACCTGGAGAGAGCCCTGGTAGAATATAAAGACGGATGGCCGGCAGGTTACGCCCTGGCAGCCCTGGCTAAAACCTACCGCGATGCCGGTGACACCACTAAAAATCATTTGTACCTGGGAGCAGCTGATTTCGAGAAATACCTGCAGTTGATTGGTGAAGACGGTAAGAAGAACCCGGCTAACCAGACTTATGTGGTATATGCGCTGAAAACCCTGGCCGGCAGAGATCTGTCGAACCAGAATGTGGAAGCTGCCAAGGCCAAGATCGAAGAGCTGCTGAAGATCAAGCCTGATGATGCGGATGCACAGGCGATGTTCCATCGCTTCAGCAAAATGCTGGATCCGAATTATGTGATCCCGGAGACGCCGAAAGACTCAACGGGGAACGGAAGAGATTAAAATAAAAAAAGCCTGAAACTCAGGCTTTTTTTATTGCGCTTAATGCTTATCTTGCGGCCCGATACCATATTGTAAACTGAAATAGATGTTTAATCTTGTAATTTTTGGCCCTCCGGGTGCGGGAAAAGGAACCCAGTCAGAGAAGATCATTAATAAATATAAACTGGTACACCTCTCTACAGGAGATATGTTCAGAGCCCACATCTCTAATGAAACAGAGCTGGGCAGGAAAGTGAAGGAAATACTGGCCGACGGCCGGTTGGTGCCTGACTCGATCACCATTGATATGCTGGAAGAAGAAGTGAAGAAAAATCCCGAAGCCAAAGGATTTATCTTTGACGGTTTTCCGCGTACCGTACCACAGGCCGAAGCGCTTGATGCTTTCCTGGAAAGCAAAGGTTGCGGAATTGACCTCGTTTTGCAGCTCGACGTAGACCAGGAAGTGATCAAACACCGGATCGCCGAGCGCCAGAAGGTGAGTGGCCGGGCAGATGACGATGCCGTTAAGCTGCTGAAACGGATTGACGAATATTTTGACAAGACCATCCATGTGCTGCCTTACTACAAAGAGCAGGGAAAAGTGACCACCATTAACGGTGTGGGCAGGATTGAAGATATTTTTGATAAGATCTCCGGCGCGATAGACGAAAAATACTGAGCACCCGCACGATGGTGGGTACTGAAAACTCCTTGTTATGAGGAGTTTTTTGTTTTAAAAGAAACTAAACAGGGGCCTGCTTAGGTTCTAGATATATGACATCGAACTTTATTGATTACGTAAAAATAAACCTGAAATCAGGTAACGGTGGCCGGGGCTTTACGCATTTCCGGCGTGAAAAATTTGTAGATAAGGGTGGCCCCGACGGTGGCGACGGCGGCCGGGGCGGCCATATTATACTACGGGGTAACAAGCAGTACTGGACCCTCATTCACCTGAAATACCAGAAGCATATCAAGGCCGATCACGGTGAAGGCGGTGGCAAAAGCCGCAGTACGGGCAAGCAGGGCAAAGATGTGGTGCTGGATGTGCCTTTGGGAACCGTGGCCCGGAATGCAGAAACGAATGAGAAGCTGGCGGAGATCCTGGAAGACGGTCAGGAGGTGATTCTGCTGCCCGGCGGGATGGGCGGACTGGGCAATTACCACTTCAAGACCAGCACCAACCAGGCTCCGGATTACTCGCAGCCCGGAATCCCGGGCCAGGAGATCTGGGTCATCCTGGAGCTGAAGCTGTTGGCTGATGTGGGGCTGGTGGGCTTCCCGAATGCAGGGAAATCTACCCTGCTTTCGGTGGTGTCGGCCGCACGCCCGGAGATCGGTGATTACCCGTTTACCACCCTTGTGCCTAACCTGGGGGTAGTGCAGTATCATGACTTCCAGTCGTTTGTGATGGCCGATATCCCGGGCATTATTGAAGGGGCTTCGGAAGGCAAGGGGCTGGGGCTCCGGTTTTTACGGCACATTGAGCGAAACAGCAACCTGCTGTTCCTGGTAGACGGAAGCGGTGAGACACCGGCCGGGGAATATGCCACCCTGCTCAGTGAGCTTGAAAAATATAACCCGGAGCTGCTGGATAAGAACCGGTTGCTGGCCATTACCAAGTGCGACCTGATCACGGAATCAGACCGGGAGGAGATCCGGGCAACACTGCCGCCGGGAATTCCCTGTGTATTTATCTCAGCGAAGACCATGGAGGGCATTAGCGAGCTGAAAGACCTCATCTGGCAGAGTCTGAACGATTATTTAGAATAATTTCAAACTGCATTTCAGGGGGCATTCTCCCCGCTGATCTGTTTTTTTTATGTTCCCGGGGTAGTATTTTTGTTTGTTAAAATATCATTCAATGTCAGTTAGTGTTCCGCAGGATTATTTACCTCTTTTTATACAATTGGCCCTGGCGCTGGGCTTTGTGGTGATGACGCTGATTGCCACCCATGTACTGGGTCCCCGGTTACGCAGCAGGAAGAAAGAGATGCCGTTTGAGTGCGGTGTGGAAAGTGTGGGTGATGCGCGTATGCCGCTGAATGTGCGTTATTTTCTGACCGCCATTCTGTTTGTATTGTTTGATGTGGAGGTAATATTCATGTATCCCTGGGCGGTGAATTTTAAAGGCCTGGGATGGCTCGGTTTTTATGAAATGCTGCTGTTTGTGGCGTTCCTGATGGCCGGCTTTTATTATGTGATCAGGAAAGGAGTTCTTGACTGGGAAAAAGAGTAATTATGACAAGTGTAAAAATGACAGATGCGCCTCCGGGATATGAAGGGCCGGGTTTTTTTGCCACTTCTCTGGATAAGTTGATCGGGATAGCCAGGAGTAATTCTTTGTGGCCGCTTCCGTTCGCTACGTCCTGCTGCGGCATAGAATTCATGGCTACCATGGGGTCGCACTACGATATTTCGCGGTTTGGTGCCGAAAGGCCCAGCTTCTCCCCCCGGCAGTCAGACGTGCTGCTGGTGATGGGCACCATTGCCAAAAAAATGGCGCCGGTGGTGAAGCAGGTATACCTGCAGATGGCTGAGCCCCGCTGGGTGGTGGCCGTGGGTGCCTGTGCTTCATCGGGTGGAATTTTCGATACCTATTCCGTATTGCAGGGAATTGACCGGGTTATCCCGGTAGACGTATATGTGCCGGGCTGCCCGCCCCGGCCCGAGCAGATCCTGGACGGCCTCATGCAGGTGCAGGAGCTGGCCAAAGGCGAATCGTTGAGAAGAAGAGAAAGCGAAGAGTACAGGGCCTTGTTGGAATCGTATAATATTCTGGAGAAAAATGATAGATAATCAACGCCTGGTAGAGGAGATCGGGGGGCATTTCGGAGAGAAAGTGCGCCAGTTCGGAGAGAATTCGGGCATTCTTACCTTTTCCATCGCTCCCGGTGACTTAACGGAAGTGGTTGCCTTTTTAAAGGAGCACCCCGTGCTGAAATTTAATTTTCTTACAGATATTACCGGTATTCATTTTCCGGATAACGAAGGCGCCGAGCTTTGCTCGGTATACATGATGCACAGCTGGGAAAACCGGATCCGGGTACGGATAAAGGTTTTTCTTCCGAAAGAAAACCCGGTGGTTCCTTCCCTGACGCCTTTGTTTAATGCAGCCAACTGGATGGAACGGGAAACATTTGATTTCTTCGGGATCCTCTTTTCCGGGCATCCTAACCTGAAGCGTATCCTGAATATGGAAGATATGGATTATCATCCTATGCGGAAAGAATATGCTTTGGAAGACCCGACCCGGAGAGACAAAATTGACGACTTATTTGGAAGATGACAGAAAAAAATACCCTGGTAGCCAGAACACAGGAAGAGGCTCTGGCACTGAATGTCCCTCTTCAGGAAGAGAATAACTACACCACGCTGAATCTCGGGCCTACGCATCCGGCCACCCACGGGATTTTCCAGAATATCCTGACCATGGACGGTGAGAGGATCGTCTCCAGTGATATGACGGTGGGGTATATTCACCGGGCATTTGAGAAGATAGCCGAAAGGCGGCCCTTTTACCAGATCACCACGCTGACCGACCGCATGAACTACTGTTCGTCGCCCATTAACAATATGGGATGGCACATGACCGTAGAAAAGCTGCTGGAAATTACAGTACCCAAGCGGGCCCAGTATATCCGGGTGATCATGATGGAGCTGGCCCGGATTGCCGATCACCTCATCTGCTCATCTATCATGGGCGTTGATACGGGGGCCTTCTCGGGCTTCCTGTATGTGATGCAGGAGCGGGAAAAAATTTACGAGATCTACGAAGAGATGTGCGGTGCCCGCCTGACCACCAACATGGGGCGTATTGGCGGGATGGAGCGCGACCTTTCGCCTACTGCCATCAAAAAGATAAAAGACCTGGTGTACAACTCCCTGCCGAAAGTATTTGCTGAATTTGAAGAGCTGTTCGACAGGAACCGGATTTTCCGCGACCGGACCATCGGCGTAGGCCCTGTAAGCCAGGAAATGGCCATGAGCTACGGCTTCACCGGCCCCAACCTGAGAGCCGCAGGCATTGATTATGACGTACGGGTCATGGAGCCCTATTCTTCGTACGAAGATTTTGAATTTGATATCCCGGTAGGGCATAACGGCGATACCTATGACCGGTACAAGGTGCGGAACGCCGAGGTTTGGGAAAGTATCAAAATTGTACGGCAGGCTATTGAAAACCTCCCGGAAGGACCCTACTATGCCAACGAGAACCATTATTACCTGCCGCCCAAGCATTCGGTATATCGTAATATGGAAGCCCTGATCTACCACTTTAAGATTGTGATGGGCGAAATAGATGCCCCGGTAGGAGAGGTATACCATGCGGTGGAAGGCGGAAACGGTGAGCTGGGCTTCTACCTGATCAGTGACGGCGGGAGGACCCCTTACCGGCTGCATTTCCGCAGGCCCTGCTTTATCTATTACCAGGCTTTCGGTGAGCTGATCAAAGGCGGTACGGTATCGGATGCCGTTCCGATCATGAGCAGCCTGAACGTTATTGCCGGTGAACTTGATGCTTAACAAAAGAGAGAGATGATTGCATTTACAGAAGAAAGATTGGCCCGGGCGGAAGAAATCATCGCTCGTTACCCGGAAGGCAGGCAAAAGTCGGCCTTATTGCCATTGCTGCACCTGGCGCAGGAGCAACACGGATGGGTGAGCGCAGAGGTGATGGATTATATTGCTGAAAAACTCGGGATTGAACCCGTGGAAGTATATGAAGTGGCTACTTTTTACACCATGTTCCACCTGGAGCCGGTAGGTAAGCATGTCATTGAATATTGCCGGACCGGCCCTTGTTGCGCTATGGGCGGTGAAGAGGTCTATGCGTATATGAAAGAGAAGCTGGGAGTTTCTTCCAACCAGACCACCGCTGACGGATTATTCACACTGAAAGAAGTGGAATGCCTGGCGGCCTGCGGCTGGGGCCCCTGTTTCCAGATCAGGGAGAAATTCTATATGCATCTGGATAATGCAAAAATTGACCAAATCATTGACGAATTGAGTAAGTAATTATGGCATTAAAGATATTAACCGAACACATTGATAAGCCCGGAATTGAGACTTTCGAGGTTTACAGGAAATACGGTGGATACACGGCCGTAGAGAAGGCCCTGAAGAAGATGACTCCTGAAGAAGTGGTGGAAGAGGTGAAGAAGTCAGGTGTACGGGGACGTGGCGGGGCCGGATTCCCGATGGGGATGAAATGGAGCTTCCTGGCCAAGCCGGAGGGCGTGCCAAGATACCTGGTGTGCAACGGCGACGAGTCGGAGCCCGGTACCTTTAAAGACCATTTCATGATGAAGACCATCCCCCACCTCCTGATTGAAGGGATGATCGTATCCAGCTATGCCCTGGGTGCCAACAAGTCGTTTATCTATGTGCGCGGTGAGCTCATGTATGTGATCCGTATCCTGGAAAAAGCCATTGCCGAAGCTAAAGCGGCCGGTTTCCTGGGGAAAAATATATTGGGTACCGGCTATGACCTGGAGCTGGTGGTACAGCCCGGTGGCGGAGCTTACATCTGCGGTGAAGAAACGGCCCTGCTTGAATCACTGGAAGGCAAAAGAGGTAACCCGAGAAACAAGCCGCCTTTCCCTGCCGTAAAAGGACTTTACGAAAGCCCTACGGTAGTGAATAACGTGGAGTCGATCTCCAATACCCCGTGGATCATCAATAACGGTGGTGATGCGTATGCGGCCATCGGCATAGGCCGCAGCACGGGTACCAAGCTGATCTCGGCTTCCGGGCATATCAAAAATCCGGGGGTTTACGAGATCACCCTGGGGGTTCCGGTAGAAGAATTTATTTATTCTGATGAATACCTGGGCGGAATACGCGACGGTCATTACCTGAAAGCGGTAGTGGCGGGAGGCTCTTCGGTGCCGATTCTTCCGGCTAACCTGATCACGAAGACAGCTAACGGGGAAAACCGGCTGATGACCTATGAATCACTGTCGGACGGCGGTTTTGCCACAGGCACCATGCTGGGATCAGGCGGTTTTATTGTAATGGATGAAACCACCTGCATTGTCAGGAATACCTGGAATTTTACCCGGTTTTACCGGCACGAATCGTGCGGACAGTGCTCGCCCTGCCGCGAAGGAACCGGCTGGATGGAGAAGGTGCTGCACCGGATCGAGCACGGAGAAGGCAATGAACGCGATATCGACCTGCTGGTGGATGTGGCGAAAAGAATAGAAGGAAATACGATTTGTCCGCTGGGCGATGCCGCCGCATGGCCGGTGGCCAGTGCCATCCGTCATTTCAGGGACGAGTTTGAATGGCACATACGTTACCCGGCAGAAGCCGCTAAAAAAGGTGCGGTATACATGCCGGAAAATGTTTTAGTTTAAAAGATAGTAAGAGATATGGATGCTCCTCAGTTAATAAAAGTAACCATAGACGGCCGGGAAATACACGTGCCTGCCGGTACGACCATCCTGGAAGCTGCCCGGCAGATAGGACCGGATGTGGCTCCGCCGGCTATGTGTTATTACAAGCCCCTGAAAGGTTCCGGAGGAAAGTGCAGGGCCTGCCTGGTGAAAGTCACCCAGGGCTCGGAAAAAGATCCGCGGCCTATGCCCAAGCTGGTGGCTTCGTGTATCACGGGAGTTCAGGACGGCATGGTGGTGGAAAATTACACCAACCCTGAAGTGGTGGATGCCCGCAAAGGCATCGTGGAATTCCTGCTGATCAATCACCCGCTCGACTGCCCGGTTTGCGACCAGGCCGGAGAGTGTTACCTGCAGGATTTTTCATACGAGCACGGACTGGCCACAACCCGGTACGAAGAAGAGCGGCGCACGTTTGACCGCGAGGATATCGGCGATAAGATCCAGCTGCACATGAACCGGTGTATTCTGTGCTACCGTTGCGTATATACCGCTAACCAGATCACCGATCAGCGGGTGCACGGCGTTATGTACCGGGGCGATCACGCAGAGATCAGCACGTATATCCGTAAGGCTATAGACAATGATTTTTCAGGAAACGTGATCGATGTTTGTCCTGTGGGAGCCCTGACCGACAAAACCTACCGTTTCAAGAGCCGGGTATGGTTCTCCAAACCGGTAGATGCCCACCGCGACTGTGAAAAATGCTGCGGTAAGGTCAATCTCTGGTACAAAGGGAACGAGGTGATTAGGGTTACGGCACGGAAAAACCAGTGGGGAGAAGTAGAAGATTTTATCTGTAACACCTGCCGGTACGATAAGAAAGAAACGTCTGACTGGGTGATTGAAGGACCGACAAAAATCTCCAGGGCATCCGTGATTTCGGCCAATAAATATCCGAAAAATGCGATCCGGAAAACGGAATACGGCCTGGAGCATGCGGCACGTAACTACAAGCAGATAGACGATACAAGACCTTATGATAAGAATTTGAAGGAAATTAAGCAGTCAGAGGATTATAAGGCACTCATGGAAAAAAACGAAGCTTATTTTTCTAAAAAATAAATAGCGAATGGAGTCAGTTTTATTGATAAAGGGAATCATCATCTTAGTGATTTTTGCACTAAGCTTAGGAATAGCCGCCTACGAAACCTATTTTGAACGGGTGATAGCGGCGTATATCCAGGACCGGGTAGGACCCGACCGCGCAGGCCCGCACGGGATCCTGCAACCCCTGGCCGACGCCGGAAAACTCTTTTTTAAAGAAGATTTTGTGCCGGTGATGGCCGATAAATGGCTGTTTATCATCGGGCCCGGTATAGCCATGTTTATGGCCCTGATGAGCAGTGCGGTGATTCCGTTTGGTGAGACGCTGAAGATAGGACAACACCTGGTGCCTATCCAGGGGATGGATGTGAACATCGGTATTTTGTGGGTGTTTGGAGTGGTAGCCATGGGCGTGTACGGTATGCTGATCGGTGGCTGGGCTTCCAACAACAAATACTCCCTGTATGGCGCTATCCGTGCGGCATCGCAGGCCATATCGTACGAAATTGCCCTGGGGCTCTGCCTGCTGGCGGTTATCCTGGTGACAGGCTCGCTTTCCATGCGGGAAATTGCCACTCAGCAGCACGGATTCAACTGGAATATTTTCTACCAGCCGGTAGGATTTATCCTGTTTTTTACCTGTGCGCTGGCCGAATGTAACCGTACACCGTTTGACCTGCCGGAAACGGAGGCAGAGCTGGTGGTGGGGTATATGACAGAGTTTGGCTCCATGAAAATGGGTCTTTATATGTTTGCCGAATACGTGAACATGTTTGTTTCATCGGCGATCATGGCCAGCCTGTATTTCGGCGCCTATAATTACCCGGGAATGGATTTTGTGCGGGAATTCCTGACCGGGAAGCTGGGAGATACCGCCGGCCACAACCTGGCCACCCTTTTGGGAACGGCCGTATTCTTTATCAAGATATTCCTGTTTATCTTTACATTTATGTGGATCCGGTGGACCCTGCCGCGTTTCAAATACGAGCAGCTGATGAAGCTGGGATGGCAATGGATGGTACCGCTGGCTATGGTTAACCTGGTGGTGATGGCTGTGGCCACGTTATCCGGGAAGCCGCTGCTGGTAGCCTGGCTGGGAATGGGAGGATTCCTCCTGCTGTACTTTACAGGTAGAACTATGTACGAAAAACGTTTTAATTAAGGGGTATGCAGCTGACAGACAGATCAAAAAAGACCGATAAATCCGACCTGAGTGTAGTTGAGAAAACTTACCTGCCGGGCGTATTCAAGGGTATGGCCATTACGCTGAAGCATTTCTTTATGCCCAAGCCTACTATCCGTTACCCGGAGCAGAAAAGATACCTGGGACCGGTTTTCAGGGGGCACCATATCCTGAAACGCGATGACCAGGGCCGGGAACGTTGTACGGCCTGCGGCTTATGCGCACTGGCATGCCCTGCCGAAGCCATTTCGATGGTGGCGGCCGAGCGGGTAAAAGGAGAGGAGCATCTCTACCGGGAAGAAAAATATGCGGCGTCATACGAGATCAATATGCTTCGCTGCATTTTCTGCGGCTTGTGTGAAGAAGCCTGCCCCAAACAGGCCATATACCTGCGGCACGATAAATTTGTGCCCGTATTTACCGACCGCCACGATGTGATTTACGGGAAAGATCAGCTGGTGGAAGACATGAACAACCGGTATAACCGGGATGCCTGGACAAAAGAAGACATGGCGAAACTCTGGGAAAAACAAAATGTGCAATAATGGAGATATTTAAAAATATAGCAATGGTAGAGTGGGTGTTTTATTTCTTTTCAGCCCTCGCTATAAGCGGTGCCCTGGGCACCATTCTTTCCCGGAAGCCTATGCATAGTGTGATCGCCGTGATCATTACGTTCTTTGCCCTTTCGGGTATTTATGTGCTTCTGAATGCCCAGTTCCTGGCGGTAGTGAACATCATTGTCTATGCCGGCGCCATTATGGTGCTTTTCCTGTTTGTGATCATGTTCCTGAACCTGCGGCAGGAGAGCAATGAGCTGAACAATACTTCTATGGTCATAGCGGCCACGGTTTCGGGCCTGCTCCTGGTGCTGATGCTGGTGGTGGTTTTCCGAAAGGCCTATATTGAGCCCGTAAATCCTGTTGGATTCAGTAACCAGACCGGTATGATCGAAAGACTGGGCAGCTTGCTGTATACCCATTATATGTTGCCTTTTGAGCTGGTATCCGTGCTGTTCCTGGTGGCCATTTCCGGTGCTATCCTGATTGGTAAGCGGGAGAAAGGCGGACGCCACTTCTAAGACCTTTTATACCGGCAGATACAGTAAGGAGATTATTCAGGAACCCGGGCAAAGCGGCGGATCGCAAACCGCCGGAAAGTATCGGGTATCCGGCCGATGACGCCCTGGAGGTGTACGAAGTAAAAATCGCGCAGTATCTCAAAATCTTCGAGTTCAATGACCTGCAGGTCTCCGTTGGCCAGCTCCCTGGTGACGGCATGAAGCGACAGGAACGAAAAGCAGTTGGTTTGCAGGAGGAAGCTCTTGATGCTTTCTGTGCTGGCCATGATCACTTTGACGTTCAGTTCCTGCCATTCCATGTCTACACTTGCCAGGGCTTTCCGGATGATTTCATTCGTACCCGATCCCTGTTCCCGGAGAACAAATTCGAAATTTTTCAATGCAGCCGGCCGGATTACCTTTTCCGGAACTTTCGGATTGCCCGTTCGGGTGACCAGTACAATCTCGTCTTTCATGAAAGATTCGTACCTGATGGCGCTGTTGTCGGTCAGTCCCTCTACAATGCCCAGGTCAATGGTTTTGTCAAGCAGCCATTCCTCAATTTGCCTGGAGTTTCCATGAAGTGTTTTAATGCTGATGTTGGGCAATGCCGTGTGAAAATCAACCAGGATCTGCGGGATAATGTAATGCGAGAGCGTGGTGGAGGCGCCCAGCCTGATTTCTCCGGTGTCGCGCCCGGCCAGCAGCTCCATCCGCTCGTTCAGCTCTTCATAAATCCCGGAGATCTGCCGGGCGTGGTCCAGGAGAATCTGACCTGCCTCCGTGAGCAGGAGCCGGTTGCCGGATCGTTCAAAAAGATTTTTGCCGGTCTTCAGCTCAAGCTCATGGATATTCTTACTCACCGCCGGCTGGGAGATATTTAGCTCCCGGGCAGCTTTGGTAAAATTCAGGTGTCTTGCTGCAGTCAGGAATACTGCTATTTTAAAATCGATGCTTATCATCTGTGGCGTGGTTTGTCATTTCCCTCAAAGATGCTCCTGTAAAGATATAAGCGCCGTACGGTTTTATTCCGTTTGAAATCCGTATTTTTTATAAACCTGCTTTGCTTCGTCAGAGATCAGGTAATCCATAAACAGCCTGGCGGCCTCGGGGTGTGGCGCCGCTTTCAGCTGGCCTGCAATATAGCTGGCCCGTACATTCTGCTTCAACGGGATAGCAATCTCTTCCACCGGGTGACCGATCATTTTCTGGTAAACTACCTCGGATGTCCATACGGGTGCTACATCACTGGTGCCGTACAGGATACGCAGCGGGCTTTCGCGGTGATGTATACGGGTGAGGTAGGTAGAGCCGTCACTCACCTTATTCACCATTATGGCCTGGTGTAGGGCTTCACCGCCGGCATTCCGGAAAGCGGTTTCTATCTGCCGCCCGATGCCCTCCCAGGCGGGGTTAGGCATGCTGATTTTCACCGCAGGCTTCCGGAGGTCGGCCAGGCCGGTGATCCGGGTCGGGTTGCCCTTGGGTACCATCAGGCTCAGCCCGTTATAGGCATATACTTCGGTCCGGCTGAAGTACCCGTCCATCGACTCAATCCGCGACTTGCCGGCGGTATATACATCGGGCTTGTGGGTGATCCGCAGGTTGCCCAGGGTAAGAGAGCCGCCCTCAATCTGCCGGGCCAGTATACCCGGAGGCAGGGTCTCTACAAAGATCCGTTCAATATGCGGATGTTTCCGGCGAAATCCCGCCAGCAGCTCGTCGACACACATAAACTGGTTCCCGGCAAAGAAAACAATCAGCTGCGGGTCAACAATATCGCCGTAAAGATCAGGAACGTTGTTAATGCCTTTAACGGTAAATTCTACAGCAGATACCGGTGGCGTATTCCACGGCGGATCATACCGGTGCGTGTCTTCCTGGGCCCGTGCGCTGTAAAAAGTAGCTACAGCCAGGGCCATGATTAACCAATAGTTGCTTTTCATCAGTATATCAGGGTTTAACGATTGTCCAGCCTTCGGCTGCGCGGATAACCAGCTCGCCGTTCCCCGTAGGTACATAGGCAAGAAAATCGTAAAGCTCGCTTTTGTCAATTTTTCGTTCTCTCAGGGTGTTAAGGCATTGGGCCACAATCACACCCTGCTCTGCGAGCCCCCTTATGCCTTCTTCAAATTCACTGCCTTTGCGGTAGGCTTCGGTACCGCCGGAAAAGGCCACCAGCTCTACCTGCACTTTCCCGGCCAGGCGCGGATCTTTCAGCAGGTTATTGATGTTCCGGATGGTTTTCCGGATGATGTCGGGCGATGCCTGGTCCATCTGGTAAATGGCTTTGTAAAGCGGCCGGGTAGCCTCGGCACCGGTATATTCGCGGTTCTTACTGAGGGCCTGCTGGCCGTTTGATTCGGCACATACGCCCAGAAACAGGGCGGCGGCGAGAAAAATACTTCGGGTATTCATACTTTTTTGATGGTTAAAAATTAAAAGGACCGTATTTATGCTGTTGCTGCGGAATGGTATCGGCATAAGGGGGATATGGACAGTCTTTGGGCTTCTTTTTGAGATCGGGGTAGTCTTTTTCTTTCCCGGCTTTCTGCGGCCGGGCCTGGCTGTTGATGTAGGCCGCCACGTCGTAGGCATCGGTGTCGCTTAAAACCGGGCTGTTGTGTGTTACTCCCAGGGGCATATTTCCTTTGATGAAGCGGGCGGCCGTGAGGATACGGGCCATACCGGCCCCGTCGTTGTACGAGTCAGGCCCCCACAGGGGCGGGTAAAGGTAGCCGCCTTCCCGGTTGCCTTCACCGCCTTTGAGCCCCTGGCCGCCTGCTCCGTGGCAGGAAGTGCAGTTTTGGGCATATACTCCGGCTCCCCGGGCCAGGTCAGCGGCGCGGCCGGGAGGCGTGAAATCAACAAATCCCTGGCCTTTTATGCGTACGCCTACAGGCACATCACGACTAAGGTGCTTAATATAGGTGATGATGGCCCGCATGACCTCGTCGTTAGGGTCGAGTGCCTTTCCGTTCATGCTTCGTTCCAGGCAGCCGTTGACCCGCTCTTCCAGAGAAACGATCATGTTTTCACGCCCGATGTAGATCGGGAATACGCCGCTCAGCCCGATATAAGGGGCCGCAAAGGGCTTGGTGCCCCCGTTTAAATGGCAGCTGCTGCAGGCCAGGTGATTGCCTGTAACCGGGCGTTTGCTTTCCGGACCGATAAGCGCGTACGTTTCCGTAATGAGCTTGTAGCCGTAAGCGGCCAGCTGACCTTCCGGGGTGTTTTCAAACGGTGGAATTTCATAGTCTTCCGCTACAGAGGCAGGAACGGCCCTGTCTTCCCCACTGCCGGGAGGTACGGCAGGGGCTGTGCTTGTAACCGGTACGGGCTGGTGCATATAGTATGCTATACCTGCAATCAGGAGTACGCCAAGCGCAACAAGGTAAGCAATATATCTGACCAGTTTAGCCAGTCCGGTTACCTGGCTTTCTTTATACATGTTTTATTCGATAAACTTTCAGCTACAAATCTACTATAGGTTAGTCTCAGAATAAAACGATATTTTATTATAGCCCATAACTTTTGGTTATAGGTATTTTTTAGAATTCAAACCGGGTGCACAGGCAGCGGGCCGGCTGTTTTGAGCGTATATCAGGGAAACCAATTAATTCTTGTATGAAGCTCAGAAATGCTGTATGGTGTGCAGTGGGGGGAATGACCCTGTTTTTAAACAGTTGCGAGGAAAACGATGTTTCCGTGGCTGAAATTTCGGAACTGAACTGTTCGCAGGCTGTGTTTTCAGCTGAAGCGGTCAGTGGTACTTCATTTACGGCAACGGCAACGGTCCCCTATACCGGGGGAAACGGGGCGGCGTATGATGCAGGAGAGGCCGTTGCTTCAACCGGGGTTACAGGCCTTACCGCTACTTTAGCGGGAGGCACACTGGCTACCGGTGCCGGAAGCGCCGTTTTTACCCTTACCGGTACCCCTGCCACAGAAGGTACAGCCGTTTTTGAGATCAGCGTGGGCGGTCGGAGCTGCAGCTTGTCTTTACCGGTAAAAGCATCTGCTGCCGGTATTTCTACCCTGGAGGTGAAGACGGCGGCTCCGGCAGCCACGGAATCAGTGGCTTACACCGGTTCATTTACCCTGGCTTACACCGGGGGGAACGGGGGCGCCTATACGGCTTCCACGGTTACTTCTACCGGGGTGGAGGGGCTTACCGCTACCCTTGCCGAAGGCCAGCTGGCCAATGGGGAAGGCACATTGGCCTATACCCTGTCTGGAACCCCGACCTCTGACGGAACTGCCATTTTTAATATCAGCTTCGGTGGTAAAAGCTGTACGGCGACCGTTGCCGTAACTGCGGCTACTTCAGGTACGGGCCAGGCGGCCTCTGATACCGTTAAGATTGCGTATTCGGGTACGGGCGCTACCGTAAGCAACGGATACGCCGACCAGGGTGTAAGTGTTGCTATAAGCGGTGCGGATGTAGTGGTCACCGCCACCGGCCTCAGCAAAGAAATAGTATACCTTTTGTCCGGCACCGCTACCAAAGGAAGCTTCAAGATCTACAGCGATTATAAGTTTAACCTTACTTTGCAGAACCTGAACCTGACCAATACTGCCGGGCCGGCCATCAATATCCAGTCGGGCAAGAAAGCTACTGTTTCCTTACCGGCAGGAACCGCCAGTACATTGACTGACGGCGCCACGTATGCCTCTTCTTCCGAAGACCAGAAAGGTACGCTGTTCAGCGAAGGACAGCTGGTGTTTACAGGAACGGGTGCGCTGACGGTATCGGGTAACAACAAGCACGGGATCGTTTCAGACGATTACATATCGGTCAGCCAGGCCACCATTACCGTGAAATCTGCTGCAAAAGACGCTATCCATGCCAACGATTACTTTTCAATGGACAGCGGAACGCTTACCCTGACAGCATCGGGTGACGGTATTGAAGTGGAAGAGGGATATGCACAGGTGAGTGGCGGTAAGATAACCATCAACAGTGTAGGTGACGGAATTAAAACGTCTTATTCGGGAACAGATGCAACCATCAGTCCCTATATAGCGGTTAAAGGAGGTACACTGAATATTACCACCACCGGCGAAAAAGGAAATGCCCTGAAAAGCAAGGGGTATACTGCCATAGGCACGGCAGAGACGCTGACCCTTACCGTGAGCGGCAAGGGCTCGAAGGCCATTAAAACCGGGGGCGACCTGACCATCAGCTCGGGCACGCTTAAGCTGTCTACGACCGGTGCGGCATTTTACGATACATCTGATGCCGATATCGCAGCACCTGCCGGTATCAACTGCGACGGTAACCTGGTCATTAACGGAGGTACCCTCGTGGTGAGCAGCACGGGCGCAGGAGCCAAAGGAATAACCGTAGACGGTACCTCTACGGTTAACGGAGGAAATATTAGCATCACGGCTTCAGGAGCCAAATTTACCTATTCAAGCGCGCTGACCAGCGAAGCGAAAGGATTTAAGAGCGACGGCGCATTCATCATGACCAACGGGGAGCTGAATATTTCGGCTACCGACGACGGCCTGAAATCGGAGACGTCTGTAACCATATCTAACGGTACACTGAATATTACCAAATCTACCGAAGGCGTAGAAGCCCCGCTGATCACCTTTGAAGGCGGCGTTTCGAATATTGTTTCATCAGATGACGGTATCAATGCCACCAAAGGCACGGTGAATGGCGGAACGGAGTCGAACGACGGCAGCCACCTGTACATCAAAGGCGGGATTGTCATTGTAACCGGCAGCGATGCCATAGACAGTAACGGGAACATTACCATTTCAGGCGGAACCACCGTTGTGTGCGGTCCGACCAACCAGCCCGAGGAAGGGGTAGACTTTAACGGCACGTTCCTGATTAACGGTGGTAATGTCATTATTGCGGGATCGAATTCAATGATGACCAAAGCCATGGGAACTGCGTCTGCCCAGGTAGGCCTGTACATCAAGTCGGGTTCGCAGCTGCCGGCTTCTTCCCTCCTGCATATTGAGAATGCCAGCGGTACGGAGATGGTTACCTTCAAGCCTAAAAATGCGGTGTATTATTTTCATTTTTCGAATGCCGCTATGGCTAAGAACACCCAGTATAAGATATATTTCGGAGGCGCATACAGCGGCGGAAGCTTTGCAGGCGGCTCTTCAGGCTGGGGAATGTATACGGGCGGTACCTATTCTTCTTCAGGAGCTACCCTGAAGGCAACCACTACTACGTCGGCGTCAGCTACGGTGAATACGGTTACGTTTTAATCAGGGGTCAGCCGCACGAAAACGGGCAGAAAATGAAAGTTTTCTGCCCGTTGTGTTTTATATTGCGGGGAAGAGTTAATAGTGAACAGTGAAAAGTGAATAGTTAAAAGTGAAAAGTTAAGGTGTGTCGATGCCTGAATACAGTTGACCGTATTTGCTTTTATTTAAATACGCTTTCAGTTCAGTTTTTTGTGGTTGCTGGAACTTGATATTTTAAAACAGTCTCATTGATTGGAGCCTTTTAGGACTTA
>Ga0222423_1000184_pt1 | contig 55293 bp, 55 predicted proteins | sample 3A0metagenome_FD_182472 | JGI IMG/M metagenome (GOLD analysis project Ga0222423, IMG submission 182472) | Enriched microbial communities from leaf-cutter ant dump, University of Wisconsin, Madison, United States - 3A0 (version 2) | ecosystem: Environmental > Terrestrial > Nest > Insects nest >...
AACAGTCCGGGTGCTCTCTCCAGCCTGAACGCGACTTATGGCCCGCTCGCGCAAATCCATAGATAAAGGACGACCCATCTTACTTCCTCCTGTCGGAAAAAGTGAATCAGAATGTCTCTGATTTGGGAACACCGATTCAGCTAAATTTCACACCGATCCAAAGCCGAGCCATTCTCAGGCGGCAACGCCTGAGCAGCCTTCCCTCTATCGCCGTGATTTGAAGGCATGGGCAATGGTGCCGTCATCAAGCCAGTCCAGCTCTCCGCCGACCGGCACCCCGCGCGCCAGATAGGTGATGCGCACCCCCTGCGCCGTCTGTTGCAGGCGCTCGGCGATATAGTGGGCCGTGGTCTGCCCCTCGACCGTGGCGGGCAGGGCCATGATAACCTCCTCCACCCGTCCCTGAGCCACCCGCCCCAACAGGCCGGAAATACGCAGGTCTTCGGGCCGCACGCCATCCAGCGCCGACAACAGCCCCCCCAGAACGTGATAATGCCCGCCAAAGGCCCCGACACGCTCCATGGCCCACAGGGCGGAGTCTTCTTCCACGACACAGATCATCGCCGCGTCACGCGCCGGATTGGCACAGACCGGACAGGGATCCTGCGTCGCCAGAGCGCCACAGGTCGAACAGGTGGTCACCCGTTCGGCCGCGTCCTGCATGGCGGCGGTCAGGGGCAGCAGAAGCTGCTCCCGCCGCTTGAGCAAGGCCAGCGCTGCCCGACGCGCCGAACGCGGCCCAAGCCCCGGCAACTTTGACAAAAGCGCCATCAGACGTTCGATTTCAGGCCCTGCGCCAGACGCCATAAATATTTATCCTGACTCTTTCCCCCTCTCCGCAGGGGAGAAGCACTTAAAACAGTTTCGGCAGAGGCATATTGCCGAAGGGGCCTGCCGCTTCCTTCATCAGGCGCGCTGATTCCTCATCCAGTTTCTTGCGCGCATCGGCATGGGCGGCGATGATCAGGTCGGACAGCACCTCGGCCTCATCGGCGTTCAGAAGGCTCGGATCGACCTTCAGGGATACCAGCGTACCGGCCCCTTTCAGCTCAAGCGACACAAGGCCTGCCCCGGCTTCACCGGTCACCACGACGTCGTTCATCTTGTTCTGCGCTTCGGCAAACTTTTCCTGCACGGCCTGCGCCTGCTTCATAAGGGCGTTCAAATCCATCAGTCATCATCCTTTTCGTCTGTATCTTCGGGCGGCGCGGCCTCTGCCGTCAGCACCGGTGCCGGTTTGTTGCGCACGCTCAGTTCGGCATTGGGGAAGGCCTGCAAAAACGCCGAGACGAAGGGATCCTGCCGCGCTGCCTCAAGCGCTTCCAGCCGCTCACGGTCATCGCGTTCGCGGATCGTCTCGGCCCCGCCACCGCCTTCGGTGGCGATCAGCCAGCGCTCGCCCGTCCATTCTTTCAGCCGCGCCGACAGCTTGCGCGCCAGATCGATCGGCGCGTGCGGTGCCGGTTCATAGGTAATGGCCCCGCGCTGAAACGATACCAGCCGCACATAGCGTTCGACATCGACCCTCAGGCCGATATCGCGCTTTTCGCCGATCAGGGCCAGTACATCCTCAAAGCTGTTGAGCTGTACCTGCGGCAGAACCGCCGCGTGGGTGCGTAGCGCCGCCCGCGGGCCGCCACCTCCGCCGGAGGGGGCACCGCCCCCCGAAGGCCCGCCCAGCAGGTTCTCACCCGCCTCAAGCCGTTTCAGCAGCGTCTCCGGCCCCGGCAGGTCGGCGGCATAACAGATGCGCACCAGCGCCATTTCGGTGGCCGCCGCCGGATCGGGCGCACGGCGGATTTCCTCAAAGGCCTTGAGCATCAGGGTCCACAGGCGCGACAGGGTGCCTGCCGATAATTGTGCCCCCAGCGCCGTCACGCGGCCCGCCGGTTCTTTCGGCAGGCGCGTGGCCTCGGCCCCCAGCACCTTGGCCACAGAGGTCGCGTGGCAATATTCCAGCAGGTCGCCCATAATCTGCGACGGATCGGCCCCGAACCCGTACAGGGTGCGGAAGGCCAGCAGGGCCTCCTGAATCTGGCCGGAAATGATGTTTTCAAACAGGCCCAAAGTCGCTGACCGGTCAGCCAGCCCCAGCATGTCGCGCACGGTTTCCGCCGATACGCTCTGACCTTCTTCGGCCTGCACCAGCGCCTGATCAAGCAGAGACAGCGAATCGCGCACAGACCCTTCGGCGGCGCGGGCAATCAGGGCAATGGCGTCCGGTTCGATCGACGCCCCCTCAAGACGGCAGATTTTCTCAAGATGCGGCGTCAGGGTTTCCGGCTCGACGCGCCTCAGGTCAAAGCGCTGACACCGCGACAGGATGGTCACCGGCACCTTGCGGATTTCGGTGGTGGCAAAGATGAACTTGGCGTGCGGCGGCGGTTCCTCAAGGGTTTTCAGCAGCGCATTGAACGCCCCCGTGGACAGCATATGCACTTCGTCGATGACATAGACCTTATAACGCGCCTCGACCGGTGCATAGCGCACGCTCTCAAGCAGCTCACGCATGGCATCGACGCCGGTACGCGAGGCGGCATCCAGCTCAAGGACATCGATATGGCGACCTTCGATGATCGCCTGACAGTGCGCGCCAAAGGTCGTCAGATCGACGCTCGGCCCCTTGACCGTATCGGATTCAAAATTCAGCGCCCGCGCCAGAAGCCGCGCCGTCGTCGTCTTACCCACACCACGCACACCGGTCAGCATGAAGGCGTGGGCAATGCGGCCCGTGGCAAAGGCATTACTCAGGGTTCTGACCATAGCTTCCTGACCGATCAGGTCATCAAAGCTGCGCGGGCGATATTTACGCGCCAGAACCGTATAGGCGGCGGCCTTGTTCACCGGCTGGGGCGCGTCGCCGCCAAACATATCAGACGTATTGTCATCGCGTCCGGCTTCGGGCGCATCGGCAAACGGGTCATCGGTTTCGGGCATATCGGTCATGAGGGATTTATAGCGGCAAACAGGGCCAATGCCAGCCCGAAAACGCTGTGCCTGTACGCTTAAATTTGGAGGGAGAAGGTGAGACCGCGCGACCCGAAGGTGAATTCGTTGTGGCTGCTGCCTTCCGGCCCTGACCAGATTGGCGAGGCCTTCGCCCGCGCGATCTCAGGGCCTATATGCGGATTAAGCCGCCAAAATGCAAGACCGAAGTTGGCCATCCGGCGGCTTATTGCCCTCTTACATCGCCTGAGGCGGTTCGCTCTGTCAGTTTTACGCGAACTGTGCCCCTAATACAAGGGCGGGGACAACGGAGGTCAGACGATGAAAGAAACCACCTTTACCCAACCCACGGACACAGTCGCAGGCTGGCCCCACGCGGTCATGACCGAAGACACAGGCGACCGCCCCCCCCTCACCCTGCCCGGTCAGCCGATCCATGACGCCCGCACGGCCAAGGAATGGGCCGGCCTGATACTGGCCCTGTTCGGCGGCGTTCTGTGGATCGGCTATTCGATCTATGCCATCAGCGGCATGATCGCCACTCACTGATCCTCAGACCGGACGCCCGGCACAGAGATTGCCGTACAGGTCTGTGCGCCGGTCACGGAAAAAGCCCCAGGCCGCCCGATGGGTCTTCAGGAAGTCGAGATCGAACGCGGCCACCAGAACGCCGGTTTCGTCATGACCGAAGGATTCCACCAGATCGCCGCGATGATTGGCGATGAAGCTGTGGCCGTAAAAGGTCTGGCCTTCGCCGCTCTGGGGCGAGATCAGGGTTTCGGTGCCGATACGGTTCGAGGCGACGACCGGAATGACATTGGCCACGGCATGACCCTGCATCACCCTCTGCCACGGGGCGGCGGTATCAAGGCTGCCGTCATGCGGCTCGGAACCGATAGCGGTCGGATAGAACAGCACCTCGGCCCCCTGAAGGGCCATAGAGCGCGCACATTCGGGATACCACTGATCCCAGCAGATACCGACGCCGATACGGGCGAATTTCGTCTCCCAGACCTTAAAGCCCGTATCGCCCGGACGGAAATAGTATTTCTCCTGATAGCCGGGGCCGTCGGGAATATGGCTCTTGCGATAGACCCCAAGCAATTCACCACCGGCATCAATCACCACCAGCGAATTGAAATAGTGCGGCCCCTCGCGTTCATAGATCGAGGTCGGGATGACCACATCCAGTTCTCTGGCCAGCTTCTGCATGGCCAGAACACAGGGATGGGTGCGCCATTCAAAGGCCGTATCGAACCACTTTTCTTCCTGAGAGGTGCAGAAATATTCCCCCTGAAACAGCTCTGACGGCAGGATGATCTGCGCGCCTTTCGCCGCCGCCTTGCGCACCAGAGTTTCGGTGAGGTCGATATTGGCAGCCATATCGGGGCCATAGGCGGTTTGCAGCGCCGCTACGCAAACAGTACGGGTCATGCTCATTTAGCCCTTAATGTGGGGAACCTGCTGGCTGATGCAATGGAAAGAGCCGCCGCCGGTCAGAATGGCATTGGACGCCAGACCGAACACCTGCCGTTCGGCGAACAGGGTCTGAAAGGCCTCGACCGCCAGTTCACCGGCACGGTCATTATAGACCGGCACCACCACGCAATCATTGGCGATCAGGAAATTCATGTGCGAAGCCGGAATGACCTCGCCTTCCTCATCGACCATCCGGCCCGGAGAGGGAATACGCACCACCTGCAAAGGCATACCGCGCGCATCGGTCTGCTGGCTGAGGAACTTCGCCGTGCGGTCATAGACATCGGCATTGGGGTCATCCGCGCCATAGGCCACCGGACAGGCGACCACACCCGGCGCAACGAAGCGGGCCAGATTGTCGATATGGCCATCTGTGTGGTCATTGAGCAGCCCCTCATCGAGCCAGATGACCTTACGCGCCCCCAGCGCCTTTTCCAGCGCCCGCTCGGCCGTCGATTGCGTCCAGTCAGGGTTGCGATTGGGATTCAAAAGGCACTGGCGCGTGGTCAGTATGGTGCCGAAACCGTCATGTTCCAGCGCCCCGCCCTCTAGGATGAAGCCCTCCGATACCGGCTGATACCCATCATGGGCCGCGATCTGTGCGGCGACCTCATCGTCATATTTCAGATGATACTTGCCGCCCCAGCCATTATTCACAAAGGCCACCGGCAGGGTATGCAGGCGGTCGGCCTCATCCTCGGCACTGACATAGATCGGGCCGGTATCGCGCAGCCAGATGTCGCCGAAACGGCCTTCGACAATCTCGATGCGCGCCACATCGCCCAACAGGGCCTGAGCGGTTTGTTTTGCCGCCTCACCCGCGACCAGAAGTTTGACGTTTTCGTCACCGGCCCCCGCCAGCACCCGCACCAGCGCCGCCACCTCGGCCTGCGCCGTGATCAGGTCGTCCTGCCACAGATTGGCATGGCTGGGGAAGCCGATCCACATGGCCTTGTGAGTGTCCCACTCAGCCGGGACAAGACGCGCAAGCGACGAATTCTGGCTCATTGATTACCCTGAAAAAACTGAAATCTGCCGAATGCCCTTATTACACAGGCTGATCCGGTTTGACCATGTATCACAGACAAAAAACAACGGCCCCCGTTTCCGAAGGGCCGTTGCGGTTTCAGACCTGAATTGTCTTAAACCTGGATTGCCTTAGAACTGGGTGCGCAGCGTCAGAGACGCCGTGCGCGGTGCCCCAAGCTGATACAGAACCGTGCCTGACGCCAGACTGTTCTGATAGCCGGTGCCGTGCAGATACTGCTCGTCAAACAGGTTCGAGACGTTCAGTTGCACATAGGTGCCTTGGCGGAACTGTTGCAGGTCGTAACGCAGGGCCGCGTTCCACACCATGTAATGCGGGGCTACCTCGTCATTGACATAGGTATAGAAACGGTCGCCGACATATTTGCCGTCAAGGTTCAGATTGAGGCTGGGGGTGATGGCAAAGTCCATACCGACCGTCCACATCCATTTGGGCATACCGGTCAGGGCCTTGCCTTTGGTCGGGATGACCCTGGTGGCCCCGTCAGGAATATCGCCCTGCATTTCGGTATCGGTATAGGTCAGACCGGCATTCAGCACCAGATTTTCGACCGGCGAATAGTTGGCCGCCGCTTCAAAGCCCTTACGCTTCACCTCGCCGACATTGGTGTCGGTATAGGTGTCAGTTTCCGCGTCATAGGCAGTAACGATGCGGTCTTTATCCGTGGCCGTAAACACCGTGGCCGAGGCATTGAAGTTCGGCATGGCATAACGGTAACCGAATTCCACCGTATCCGAGATTTCCGGGTTCGGGTTCTTCACCAGCATATGATCGTCCCGCAGCACGACATTGTAATAGATGTCCGTGCGCGGGGCCGACATCGACCGGGCGTAGGTGGCAAAAATCTGGCCGCCGTTTTCAAAGTTCCACGTCGCCCCGATGTTCGGCAGGGTCTTAGAGAAAGACACCGTGCGCTGATACGGCGTGAAGTAACGGGTCGCCCCTGACCCTGTGAGGGTCACCACCTGCACGTCCTTGTCAGCAATGTCCGTCGTCGTGGCTATGTCCTGCGTCGAGCAGTAGGGATTGTTGGAACCGCCGCCATTGACCGGCGAATAGCAGTACTGGTTCAGCTCACGCTCAAGTTTCTGATGACGAATGCCAATCGACAGGAACAGGCGTTCTTCCATCAGTCGCCCGCGATATTCGGCCGAAATCACATCGACATCGGCATAGGACAGGCGGTCGCGACGGCGCAGGATGCTGCCATCTGCCGTCGGAATGGCCAGTTCGCCCTTGAACTTGGCCGAAAACGGGTCTTTGGGCGAACCGTCCGCATTGAGGATCGAAACCTCACCCGACTGGCGGTGACGCGCGCGGTCGAACGATGCGTTCAGACGCAAGGTATGAAAATCATTGACGCGATAAATGGCCGCCGATTGCAGCGAATAACGCATGGTATTGGTGATGTTCGGGCGATAGACGTTCAGTATGCTGTGCTTGCCGTCGCCATCAGCGTCGAAATAAGGCACCTCGGCACCGCCGGTACCAATATAGGTCGGCAGGGTCGGGTCACCGATACGCGACCCCAGCATCTGGGCGCTGTCCTCGCGCTGCGTGCCCGTCGAACCGCCCAGCGCCGTGGTGTACTGGAAGGACGGATCAACCGTCAGGGTCAGCTTGTCGGTGAGAACCCAGCGCGACTTGATGCGGATATTGCCGGTGTCGGACGGATTGACCGAGGCACGATTGCTGAAGGTATCGTTGCCGTATCCGTTCTGGATGATCTGGGCCTTGCTCTGGCGCGGCATGAAATGGTTGCGGTTTTCGTTCCAGTGCGCCGCCGCGCTGATGAAGGAACCCTTATCGCCGACGGGCTGATAGACCATCGCGTTCCATTGCTTCTTCTTCAGCTTGCCTTCGTCGTTGAAGGCCAGCTCATTGCCCCAGGTATCGGTGTCGGCCTGCGTATAGGCGATATAGGCGCGCGTGCCCCACGGGCCGAAGGCACCGGTGTCGAACTTCAGGAAACCGTAGCGGTGGTTTTCCTCACCGACCGCCACCTTGACCGTACCGCCCAGCTTTTCATTCGGGTTACAGCTGGAGACATTGACCGTCCCGCCGGTCGCCGAAGACGACATCGAATCGACGTCGGTGGCACCGGTTGAGACACTGGCCGTACACAGAAGCTCGGAGTCGATCATCTGGTTGGTATAGACGGCATAATTGCCGGAATCGTTGATTTGCAGACCATCGATGGCCACCGACACGCGCGCACTGTCCAGACCGCGCATCATGATCTCACCGCCCGAAGAGCCATAGGCGTCATTATTGCTGAAATTATAGCCGGGCACGAGGTTCAGCGTATCGGCAAAGGTCTGACCGGGATTGGACAGAGACAGGACATCCTGACCGATGGTCGTTTTGGCCTTGGGGCCGCGTTCGCGTTTGGTCGGGCCAAGATTGCGGTTGCCGGTGACGACGACCTCGGTGACGGCTTCGACATCCTGCGTGGCGGTCGATTGCGCCATAACGCCCGTTGCCGCCAGTGTACCGGCCAGAATACCGGTCAGGGCCGTCGTCGCCAAAATCCATGATGTGTTGCGTTTCATAACAGGCATACCCCTTTTGTATTCTAACGCGTCGAAAATCAGCGCAGGGGCGCGCATCGCTCCTGCCTTCAGACGGGGGTTCTGACGGAGCGAGACAAAACTTTGGTGACGGGGGCATGACAGCTTGACGACACTCGCCCCCTGTGTCCCAAAGACCACAAACCGGTCATCAAACCGACATCAAACCCCTTGTTGCCAAAGGCACGGACCGGCACTGAGGTGCAAAAACACTTGCCTCAGGCGCAAATAGCTATATGCCGAACCAAAGCCACAAGGAGCCTCGGCATGGAAGCCACTGATACGCGCTGGCGGTTCAGCCCCTATGTTCTGTGGGGCCTGTGCGGCCTGCTGATCCTGCGCATCGCCCTGCTGTTTACCACCTTCACCGACCTGTATCCCGATGAGGCGCAATACTGGTTGTGGTCGCGGGCGCTGGATTTCGGCTACTATTCCAAGCCGCCGATGATTGCCTGGCTCATTCACCTGACGACCCTGATCGGCGGCAATGACGAGGCCTTTGTCCGCCTGTCGGCCCCGCTGCTGCATTTTGGTACGGCGCTTCTGTTGTGGGCGACGGGACGACGCTGGTTTAATGACGCCACGGGCGCGCTGGCGGCACTGGTCTATAGTTTCATGCCTGCCGTCGTCCTGTCCTCGGCCATTATCTCGACCGATGCCCCCCTGCTGTTCTTTCTGGCCCTGAGCCTCTATGTCTATGTACGCTTCCTCGAAGGCCCGCCGACGGCGCGCGTGAAAACCGCACTGGCGCTGGGGGCCGTGTTTGGTCTGGCCTTTTTAAGCAAATATGCCTGTCTTTATTTCCTGATCGGGGCCGCCGCCCATGCCCTTCTGGCGCCGCGTGTGCGCCGCACATGGTCATGGTTGTCTCTGGCGGCCTTTGGCATTGCCTTCGCTCTGGTCATCAGCCCGAACCTGTACTGGAACGCCCACCACGGCTTCCAGACCGTGTCGCATACGGCCGATAATGCCAACTGGCACGCCGGTCACCTGTTCAATCCGGACTCCCTGTTCCGCTTTCTGCGTGACCAGTTCGGCGTCTTCGGCCCCGCCCCGTTTGTTATTCTTTTGCTGGCGGCCGCCGGTCTGTTCATCCGGCCGCTTCTGCCGCGCACCCCGGAGGGCCACCTCGATGACCGCCTACTGGGCCTGATCACCCTCAGCCTGCCGCCTCTGATCTTCGTCACCCTTCAGGCGCTGTTGTCGCGCGCCAATGCCAACTGGGCGGCCTCGGCCTATGCCCCGGCCAGCCTTCTGGTCGCCGCCTGCCTGTCTCAGGGCATGGCCCGTCATCCGCTGGCCAGATGGGGCGTGCGCCTGAGCGCCGTCTTTCAGGTCATCATTCTGATCGTCTTTATGCTGGCCGCCGTGTCACCGGCCCTGACGCACAGCTTCGGTCTGGATAATGTTTTCAAACGCGCGCGCGGCTGGCAAAGCACCACCTATGCCGTCATTGATCAGGCCCGTTCCGGCCCGCCCCCCAGCGCCATCGCCGTTGATAACCGCAATGTCTATAATGCGCTGGCCTATTATGGACGTGACTGGTTTGCCGCCAATCCCGATGTGCCGCTCAAGGCCTGGGTGCGCGAAGCCCACCCCAAGTCTCAGGCCGAGACCGAAACGCCCCTGACCCCCGCCAGCGGCAACCATGTGCTGTTCCTGTCCTATGTGCGGCATTTCGAGCCGGAAATACGCGCCGATTTTGCCCGCTCAGACCCCGCCCGCTCGCTGAAAATCACGCTGGATCGCAAACGCACCCGCGATTTCAGCCTGTTCTATGCGCATGGTTTCCAGCCTGTCCCGCGTGACGGTCGTCAGGCGACGGACGAAGGCGACGAATAGGGACTGTCCGTCCTTACCCTTCGCTTGCAACCGGCGTACTGATATTCTTTTTTAGAATTGGGCGCTTATGCGTCCTGATGATTCCCTGACGCCTCTGTCCATATTTAATTTTTATTTTCAGCACTTTACCACTAACCTATATCTGCCAGCCCCCTCAGGGGGCTTGCGGAAAATCTTGCCTGTCGTCCTGTGTGGCAGAAACGTGTATAGTCAGGTTATCTGCACACACAAGTTTAGTCAGCGTGCATACGCATCAACAGAGGAAGCCGATGATCGAGAAAAAGAACACGATTCTGGTAGTCGATGACGAAGACGAAATCCGCAAAATGCTGAACATCTTTCTGGATGTCGCCGACTTCAAGGTGGTGGAAAGCGAAAACGGCAAACAGGCCATCCGCCTCTCGGCTTCGGTGAAACCGGATCTTATCCTGCTTGATCTCGGCCTGCCGGATATTGACGGCAAGGAAGTCATCTCGACCATCCGTCAGTGGTCGAATGTGCCCATCATCGTCCTGACGGCGCGCGCCGAAGATATGGATGCGGCCCCCGCCCTCAATCTGGGGGCCGATGACTATGTCACCAAGCCCTTCAGTGCCGAAGTGCTGCTGGCGCGCATCAATGCCAACCTGCGCAAATCCGTCGTCAAGGAAGTCGGTGAGCCGGATGTGGTCAATGGCCCGATCCGCATGGATCTGGTGCGCCACGAAGTGTTTATCGACGAACAGAAAGTCCCCTTCACGCCCAAGGAATACGACCTGTTGCGCTATTTCCTCGTCAATCGCGGACGTATGCTGACCCACAAGCAGATCCTCAAGGAGGTCTGGGGGCCGGCCCATGTCGATGACACGCAATATCTGCGCGTCTATATCGGTCAGGTGCGCGAAAAACTTGAGGTCAAGGAAGGCCTCAGCAAGGCCATCGTCTCCGAATCCGGTATCGGCTACCGCATGGAAGTGGTGGCCTGACCGGCGCTTACGGCGTCTTTACCTGACACCGCCACAACCGCTTTTGTATCCTTATCCGTAAGACAGTAAGCTACAGATATTCAGTGACTTAGAGTGCATCGCGTGCCTGTTGAACGACACATACGCTCTAGCTTTTTGTTTTAACGCGCCGCTTCCTGCGAAAAGCGCTCTAAATCCCAAAAGGAGCCTCTGTTATGCTGAACTGGGTGATTACCTTCTTTATTCTGGCGGTGCTGGCGGCCTTGCTGGGCTTTACGGGTCTGGCGGGCACCTTTGCCGGAATCGCCAAATTCATTGCGGTTGTCTTTGTCGTGCTGTTTATCGCCGGACTGATATACCGCATGGTGACAGGTCGTCGGGCCGGCCCTCCCGTCTGATCCGGCTATCCTGTCCCTACCTGTTCCGCCTCTCCGCCCCCCCAACGGAGAGGCGGAACTGTTTTCAGGCAGTCTTTTTACGTTTCAGGCGACGCGGCAACTGGCGCAGGCGCGTCCACAGCTTCTTCTTTTCCGGCAGGGGGAAGGGTTCGAGATTGCGGATAAATTCCTCTGCACAGGCGCGCCAGCTGAACTTCTCGGCATGGCGGCGCACATGGCCGCGATCGAGCTTCAACGCCTCGGTAATGGCCTTGCCCAGATCCTCATCAATCACCCCTGCCCCTGTCCCTGGGATGAGATCGATCGGCCCGTGCGCCGGAAAGGCCGCCACCGGCGTGCCGCAGGCCATGGCCTCAAGGATCACCAGCCCGAAGGTATCGGTCAGGGACGGAAAAACGAACACATCCGAATCGGCATAGGAACGCGCCAGATCGTCCCCGAAGCGCGGGCCGGTAAACACCACATCGGGATATTTGACCCTCAGCTCCTCAAGCTGCGGCCCCTTGCCGACCACGACCTTGGTGCCGGGCAGGTCAAGCGCCAGAAAGGCCTCGATATTCTTTTCAATCGCCACCCGCCCGATATAGGTCATGATCGGACGCGGCAGATCGGTGAAGATCGGTTCAAGGTCAGGACGGAACATCCCGGTGTCCACCCCGCGCGTCCAGGGCGAAATATTTGTGAAACCGCGCGATTCAAGGTCTTTTTGCAAGGTCGGCGTCGCCACCATCACCCGCCCCGACGGTTTATGAAACCAGCGCATATAGGCATAGCCCCAACTCAGCGGGATCGGCAGCCGCGCCGAAACATATTCGGGAAACTTGGTGTGGTAAGAGGTGGTAAACGGCATCTTCCATTCAAGGCAGACCCGTCGCGCCGCCATGCCGACAAAGGCTTCGGTGGCGATATGCACAGCATCCGGCTCATAGTCCTGAATGATCTCGCGCACCTCCTCATAACAGCCGAGCGCCAGCTTCACCTCAGGATAGTCGGGCCATGAGACGGATTTGAACCGGTTATAGTCAATGATCTTGAATTCATGACCCAAGAGTTCACACTGCTCAATAACACGCTTGAGCGTGGTAACCACGCCATTGACCTGAGGGTCCCACGCATCGGTTGCCAGTAAGATACGCAATGTTTTTTCCTGCATAGCCATACAAACTATGCGCCATCTGTAGTGCGCATTAACCGCGCTGTGAAGCGCTTTTGTATGTCAGGCGTATGAAGCCGCCCCGTTTCAGGCCCTGAATAATCGCCCGTCCCGTCTCAGTTTCTGTTGCGGCGCACACAAAGGCAGCTATAATCAGCGCCATAAGCCTCCGGTATGCGCTTTGCCAGGCCTCGGAAACCCGTGTATCCTGCTTACCCGATCCTCCCGCCTGCCAGCCTGAAAAAAAACGGGACGCCTCCCCCGGAACATCATGACACAAGAGGGGCCACGGAAAGACAGACCCATGAACGACCGCCCCAAGGCCGTTTCGACGAAAGACACGCCAAAATCCCGCCGCACAAGGGTACAGATCCTTGAAACGGCGATGCGCCTGTTTGCCGAACTGGGCTATGACCGCGCCGGCAATGCCGCCATTGCCGAAGCCTGCGGCCTGACGCGCGGGGCCATGCTCTACCACTTTCCGACCCGCGACGCTCTGGTCGAAGCCGCCGCCTGGCACATCCATGCCGCCCGCGAAGCCGCCTTTGAGCTTGAGGCCGGAAAGCTGAAACCCAATCAGGACGCGCTCGACGGGGCTATTGATGCCTATTGGCGGCTCCTGAGTTCGGTGCCGTTCGCCGCCTTCATGGCCCTTGAACGGGCCGCCCGTCAGGATGTCGATGTCGCCAGGGCCATCCGTCCGGCACAGGAAGCCTTCGACCGTGCCGCCATGGGCCGCGCCACGCCGGGCTTCATTCTGGCTGGCAATGATGCCCGCTTTCAGGCCAGCCGCGATCTGGCCCGCTTTGCCCTTGACGGCCTGCACCGCGCCGCCCTGACCTATGACGATGCGGCGCGGGTGGAAAACCTGCTGATGGTCATCAAACGCGCCGTGCATATGCTGAACCGCAAGGGTGACATCCACGAACTGTGGAGTGAATAGAGATGGACGCTGCGGATATTATTACCTTCTGGCGTGACGCCGGCCCCGCCAGATGGTTCGCCAAAGACGAAGCCTTCGATGCCGCCTTTCGTGACCGGTTTTATGACGCCCATTTCGCCGCCGCCCGTGGCGAATATGATCACTGGCTGACCGCGTCCGACAGTGCGCTGGGCCTGATCCTGCTGCTCGATCAGTTTCCGCGCAATGTGTTTCGCGGCACCGCCCATATGTTCGCCACCGATCCTCTGGCCCTCAGCCATGCCCGTCAGTGCCTTGACGCCGGTCATGATCTGAAAACCGGCATCGACCTCAGGCTGTTTTTCTACCTGCCGCTTCTGCATTCGGAATCCCTGGCCGATCAGGAACAGGCGGTTCGGCTCTATCAGGCTCTGGGGCCGCAATGGCTGCCCCATGCCATCGAACACCGCGACATTATTGCCCGTTTTGGCCGTTTTCCGCACCGCAATCCGCTGCTGGGCCGCGAAACAACGGCCGAAGAAGCGGAATTTCTGGCGTCCGGCGGTTTCAGCGGTTAAGAGACCTCTCCAAAAGGAGTCCCTTCCCATGCGTCAGGTTTTACGTTCCAAGATCCATAATGCCTATGTCACCGAAGCCAATCTGGCCTATATCGGCTCGATTACCATTGACGAAGACCTGATGGATGCGGTCGGCCTGTGGGACGGGGAACGGGTACTGGTGGTGTCCAATACCTCCGGTGCGCGACTGGAAACCTATGTCATTACCGGCGAACGCGGCTCAGGCAAGATTGCCATGAACGGGGCCGCCGCCCATCTGATCAACGAATCCGAACAGATCATCATCATGGGCTTTGAACTGACCGACACGCCGATTATCCCCAGAGTCGTCCTCGTTGACCGGCAAAACAGGCTTGACCGCTACCTTTCAGAAACCCCCTCGACGATTCTTTAACATCTGTCTTCCGACAGCCCCGACAGTGGATAATTTTACAAATCCTTGTGCCTATTGGGGTTCTGATTTTATTCATATTTTATTAACTAAAAACTTCGCCCGTGCGGCGTCTTGCCCGTTGACGCCACCCCCGTCTTATGGCCCATATAGGGGCACGGGCCGCCGTCACACACTATATATAGTTGTTAACGGCCATTAAGATCGGCCCACTCCTTTGCTCCGGGGCCGGAGCGCCTATATATCTGTTCGGGTGAATGATCATGTCAGTAAACGAAGCGGCCAAGCGAGACAGCAAACCAGCCTTCAAGGCGAACCGTGTCGTCCGCCCCAAGGCGCGCCCCGAACTCAAGCTGGTGCAGACCGTGGTGACCGACCCGTCGCGCGATGCCCTGCTGACCGATTTCGGCAAGACGACGCTCGATGACCGCTATCTGCTGCCGAACGAAACCTATCAGGATATGTTCGCCCGCGTCGCCACCTCCTATGCCGACGACGCCGAACACGCCCAGCGCATCTATAACTATATCTCGAACCTGTGGTTCATGCCCGCCACTCCCGTCCTGTCCAATGGCGGCGCGGCGCGCGGCCTGCCGATTTCCTGCTTCCTCAATGCCGTGCCCGATTCCCTCGAAGGCATTGTCGGGACGTGGAACGAGAACGTGGCTCTGGCCTCGAACGGCGGCGGCATCGGCACCTATTGGGGCGGCGTGCGCTCCATCGGTGAAAAGGTCAAGGGTGCCGGTCAGACCTCAGGCATCATCCCCTTCATCCGCGTGATGGATTCGCTGACCCTCGCCATTTCCCAGGGGTCGCTGCGCCGGGGATCGGCCGCGGTCTATATCGACATCCACCACCCCGAAATCGAGGAATTCCTCGAAATCCGCAAGCCGTCGGGCGACTTCAACCGTAAAGCACTCAATCTGCACCACGGCATTTCCATCACCGACGAATTTATGGAAGCCGTCCGCGAAGGCGCGCAGTTCGGCCTGCGCTCGCCCAAGAACAACGAAGTCGTGCGCTTCGTCGATGCCCGCACCCTGTGGCAGAAGATTCTCGAAATCCGTATGCAGACCGGCGAGCCTTACCTGATCTTTGCCGATACGGTGAACCGTTCCATGGCCCCGCACCAGCGCGACCTCGGCCTCAAGGTGCGTCAGTCGAACCTGTGCGCCGAAATCATGCTGCATACCGGCCCCGACCATCTGGGCAATGAGCGTACCGCCGTCTGCTGCCTGTCCTCGGTCAATGCTGAAAAGTTCCTTGAATGGCGCGATGAGCCGCGCTTCATAGAAGACATCATGCGCTTCCTCGACAACGTGCTTGAGGACTTCATCCAGTCCGCGCCGGATTCGATGGACGCCGCCGTCTATTCGGCCATGCGTGAGCGGTCGGTCGGCCTCGGCCTGATGGGCTTCCATTCCTTCCTGCAATCGCAGGGCGTGGCCTTTGAATCGGCCATGGCCAAGTCGTGGAACATGCGCCTGTTCAAGCACCTGCGCCGCGAAGCCGATAAGGCCTCGGTCAAGCTGGCTCAGGAGCGCGGGCCGTGCCCCGATGCTGCCGATCGTGGCGTGATGGAGCGCTTCTCGCACAAGCTGGCCATTGCCCCCACCGCGTCGATCTCGATCATCTGCGGCGGCACCTCGGCAGGCATCGAGCCTATTCCGGCCAATATCTACACCCACAAAACCCTGTCCGGTTCGTTTGCCGTCAAGAACCCCTATCTGGTGAAACTGCTGCAAACCAAGGGCCTGAATACGCCTGAGATCTGGGACACCATCGTCGAACACGAAGGCTCGGTGCAGCACCTTGAGGCCCTGTCTCAGGACGAAAAGGACATCTTCAAGACGGCGTTTGAAATCGATCAGCGCTGGGTGGTCGAACTGGCGGCAGACCGTGCGCCGGAAATCTGCCAGTCGCAGTCGCTCAACATCTTCCTGCCCGGCAATGTCGATAAGTGGGATCTGCACATGCTGCACTGGTCGGCCTGGGAACAGGGCGTGAAATCGCTCTATTACCTCCGCTCCAAGTCCGTACAGCGCGCCGCCTTCGCCGGTGCCGACGAAAAGATCACGGCCGAAAACTTTACCACTGCCAAGACCGACTATGAGGAATGCCTCGCCTGCCAATAAGGCAGGCAGGGCCTCGTCCGCCCGTCAATCGGTTCAAGGTTTCAAAAGGCCAGTGTCACAAACACTGGCTTTTTTGCGTAGGCATGGAAAGGGCTATTTGGCTCGGCTCTGACGGGTGCAGGGTCCGCGACCCTGCCTATTTCTGGATGTCCATGACCTTGAGGATCACCGGCCCAAGGATAACGACAAACAGCACCGGCAGGAAAAAGACGATCATCGGCACGGTCAGTTGCGCCGGAAGAGCTGCGGCTTTTTTCTCCGCCGCCGACAGGCGCAGTTCGCGGTTTTCCTTGGCCATGACCCGAAGCGCGGTGGCCAGAGGCGTACCGTATTTCTCGGCCTGAATCATGGCGGTGCAGACTGCCTTGATGCCGGGATGGTTGGTGCGCCGCGCCAGCCCTTCATAGGCCATGCGTCGTTCGGGCAGATAGGACAACTCCGCCACCAGAAGCGACAGTTCTTCGGCCAGTTCGATCGAGCTTGAGCCGATTTCCTGCGATACCTTGTGCAGGGCGGCCTCGATGGACATGCCGGCCTCGACGCAGATCAGCAACAGATCGAGCGCATCGGGAAAGGCGGCGACAATGGACTCGCGCCGTTTCTGCGCCTGATTGGAAATATAGATGTTAGGCGCATAATAGCCTGCGACAAACGCGCCGACGGCAATCAGGATTTTCAGGTTCAGCTTCAGGCCGAAGTCATTGATAAAAAAGATATACAGCCCCGCCAGCCCCCCAAGAACAAACGGCATGACCATGCGAAAGAAGTAAAAGGTCGATACCGGCTTCGGCCCGCGAAATCCGGCCATGGCCAGATTATCGACGACCTTGGGGTCTTCAAGCAGGGTCTTGAGGTTCAGCTTCTCAACGATGGTCTTGTGCAGGCCTTCGTCCGTATGGCGCAGGCCACTGAGGGTGTTGTCACGCGCCAGATGCTGACGCGACTGACGGCGCAGTTCGTCGCGGCGCGTGGCCACGGCCTTGAGGCGCTTGTCGAGGCTGTTGCCGCTGGTCACAGAACGCGACAGGGTGATCAGGGCGATGAACACCAGCACGCCCACCGCCATAGCCATCAGATTGGCGGGGTCCATGATGAAGGTGGCAAGGGCTTTCATGTGATCAGGCCCCTCAGAACTTGAAATTGATCATCTTGCGCATACTCAGTATGCCGAGCAGCATCCACACCGCCCCGCCGAGCAACAACATCTGACCGCGCAGATCGGTGAACATGATCATGATATAGTCGGGCCGCGTCAGGAAGATCAGCACACCTACGGCAGGCGGCAATGAGCCGATGATCCCCGCCGAAGCCAGGGCCTCACTCGACAGGGCTTTGATCTTTTCACGCATCATGCGCCGCGCCCGCAGAACGGTGGACAGGTTACCCAGTGCCTCGGCCAGATTGCCGCCGGTACGCGCCTGAATGGCGATGACGATGGAGAAGAAACGCAGTTCCGGCGCGGGCATACGCTCACACATCTTGTCGAGCGCCTGCTCAAGCGACATACCGATCCCGACATTTTCCACCAGACGCTGAAACTCCGGCCCCAAAGGCGCGCTCAGTTCACGACTGATGATCTTCAGGCCATCATTGACCGGCAGACCGGACTTGATGCCGCGCACCAGAATATCCATCGCATCGGGAAACTGGAGGGTGAACTTCCTGACGCGCCCCCTGGCCAGGAAACTCAGCACCCAGCGCGGCAGGCCGTAGCCAAAGGCAAAGGCTCCGCCCAGACCAATAAACACATTACGGCTGATGAGGAAGACGACCAGCAGCCCGACGACACCGGCCACCGCGCTCCAGACCCAGAAACGGGTGACGTTCGGCGTCAGTCCGGCATGAAGCATCCGCGCCCTCAGGGTCAGGCGCTCCTTACGGTCGCGCTTTTCCGCTTCCTTCAGTTGCTCCATGATCTGCCGGCGGCGTTCTTCGGGCGTACGGCTCTGCTTCTGGCGCTTCGGATTGGCGCTGACGCCGACTCCTATGGCCTGCGCCCGCCTGACCGCCACCTCCGACGCCCCGCCACCGGTCAGGACATAGCCCAGCGAGGCCAGCACGATGAAAGACAATACGGCAATCAGGATCACGGTCATCAGGGGTGTCCCTGCGCAGCGGGCTTACCTCCTCCCCCGTTTACGGGGGAGGTGTCAGCGCGTAGTCGCTGACGGAGGGGGGAAACGTGAGGGAGGACGCCCCCTCCGTCTCGTCGCTGACGCGCCGATCCACCTCCCCCGCTACGCAGGGGAGGATGTGCGCTTACAACCGTGGCATATCTATTCCGAGGCATCGAGCGCCTCCGCCAGTTCGCGCTCAAGGCCGTAATATTTGGCGCGATCCCAGAAACGCGGACGCCCGATGCCGGTCGAACGATGGCGTCCGATGATACGGCCCTGCTTGTCCTCGCCTTCGATCTCATAGACGAACAGATCCTGCGTCACCATGACATCCCCCTCAAGGCCCAGAACCTCGGTGATGTGGGTGATGCGGCGTGACCCGTCACGCAAACGGGCTGCCTGTACAATAATATCAATCGAGCCGACGATCATTTCGCGGATGGTACGGCTCGGCAGGCCATAGCCGCCCATGGTGATCATTGATTCAAGCCGCGACACGGCTTCACGCGGTGAGTTGGCGTGCAGCGTCCCCATAGACCCGTCGTGACCGGTATTCATCGCCTGCAACAGATCAAAAGCCTCAGGGCCGCGCACTTCGCCGACAATGATGCGCTCCGGCCGCATCCGCAGACAGTTTTTCACCAGATCACGCATGGTGATCATACCCTGGCCTTCGAGATTCGGCGGACGGGTTTCCAGACGCACCACATGCGGCTGCTGCAATTGCAATTCGGCGGCGTCTTCGCAGGTGATGACGCGCTCGGTCGGGTCGATAAAGGCCGTCAGGGTATTAAGCAGCGTCGTCTTGCCCGACCCCGTACCGCCGGAAATCAGCACATTACAGCGTGACGCGCCAATGACCCCCAGCACCCGCGCCCCTTCGGGACTGATGGAGCCGAACTCCACCAGATTGCGCATGGTCAGCTTGTCTTTTTTAAACTTACGAATGGTCAGGGTCGGGCCATCGAGCGCCAGAGGTGCGGCAATGACATTGACCCGTGACCCGTCCGGCAAACGGGCGTCACAGATGGGTGAGCTTTCATCGACGCGGCGGCCGACCTGAGACACGATACGCTGACAGATATTCATCAACTGCATATTGTCGCGAAAGCGCACATTGGTTAGTTGCACCTTGCCGCCGACTTCGATGAACACACGACTGGCACCATTGACCATGATATCGGCAATATCGTCGCGCGCCAGCAAAGGCTCCAGCGGCCCGTAGCCCAGCACGTCATTGATGATGTCCTGCACCAGATTGTCCTGTTCGGACACGGACATGGACACGTTCTTGATGGCCACCAGTTCGGAAACAATGTCGCGGATTTCCTCAGACGCCGCCTTCTGATCGAGCTGTGCCAGTTGCGACAGATCAATAGTGTTCAGAAGCGCATTGAAGATCGCCGTCTTGGTGGCGTGGTAATAGTCGGACTGCTCGCGGACGATCTCGGTGACCGCCTGCGCCTGATGCATCTGCTGAAGCCCGGCATTGAGCTTGGCCTTAGCCGCCGCCGACTTGTCACCGACGCGCTTTTCCTGCCCCAGATCAGGCAGGGTACCTCTGGCCATAGTGTCAGCGCTCTGGCTGACCTGTTGCGGGCGGGTGGCAATGTCCCCGCCACCGGCATCGGGCGGCGGGGCGCCACGAATATCGCGCCGCTTATCGCCCTGTGCCGGCGGCGACTGACTCAGGGCCTGCGCGCGCGCCGCCACAGGCCGCGCCGGATCGGTAGCGCCAAAAAGCCGGTTCACGGGGTCTGAGGGTCGCTTGCCAAACACCTGAGTTTGCTCACTTCCTGAACAGCTTATTGAGGAACGATTTTTGCGGTTTCTTCGCTTCGGCGCTGCGTCCGGTAATTGCCGCCGTCAGTTGATTGAGCGCCTCATGCGCCTTTGAGGCGGGGGCCAGCTCGGCAATCATCTGGGCATTGTTCGACGCCTGCCCGAACAGTTTGGGATCGAACGGAAGGGCGCAGACCGGCACCAGCCCCAGCGCCGCCGTAAAGTCCTTGAGCGGGATTTCCGGCCGTCCGGGCATATCGACCTGATTGAGCACCAGCTTCGGCGGATTGTCATTGGGCCGGAAGGTTTTCAGAAGGTCGATCAGGTTCTTGGCATTGCGCAGCGACGCCAGATCGGGCGTGGCCACGATCACCACATCATCGGCAGAGATCAGCGCCTTTTTCAGCCAGGGCGTCCAGACATGCGGCAGGTCAAGCACGATGAAAGGGGCCACCGAACGCACCTTGCGCGTGACTTCTTCATAGGCCTCTTCGTCAGCCAGATAGTCCTGATCGAGCGAGGCCGGTGCCGAAAACAGCGACAGGCGCTCCGAACATTTGGTCAGCATGCGGTCAAGCAGGGTCGCATCCAGCCGGTCAGGCTCATTGAGCGCCTCGGCCATGCCCTGAAGCGGGTCCTGATTGAAATCAAGGCCCGCCGTTCCGAACGGCAGATCATAATCGGCAATCACCGTATTGGCCTGCATGGCTTCGGACAGGTTGAAGGCGAAATTATGCGCCAGTGCCGACGATCCGGCCCCGCCGCGCGCCCCGATAAAGGCAATGGTGCGTCCGGCAAACGGCGCTTCGGGATCGGTGAACAGACCGCCGATGACGCGAATAAGCTGCAAGGGCTGCACCGGCGCCACCAGATAGTCGGACACACCGGCGCGCATCAGTTCACGATACAGCGAAATATCGTTGTGCTGACCGATGACCACTACCTTGGTCGCCGCGTCGCAAACCTCGGCCAGCCGCCCGAGCTGATCCATGATGTCGGCGCTGCGGGCATGGGTTTCGACGATAATCAGGGACGGGGTCGGCTCCTGCTCATAGGCCAGCACCGCCGCATCAATACCGCCGCGCCGGACAAGGGATTGCGCACGGCTCATACGCCGGTCAACCGCCGCCGTCTCACAGGCCTGAAGCGTGGTGTCGTTTTCGGGGAAGAAGTGAATGGCGATACGCGGAATGGACAGGCTGTCGGCCTCGGCCCCGTTCGCGGCGAAACCGGACGCCTGTGTGCTGATCATCTGCATGCCCGCCGCCTGCACGCCTGATGCCTGTAACCCTGAGGCCTGTGCGCCCGCCGCAAGGCTCGACAGGGCCTGACGCAGTTCACCTTCGGTTTCCTGAAGCGACAGATCGAGACTGTCTTCGATCTCATCGGCAAACGGATCATCGATCACGACCGGATGCCCGCCCGAAGTCCCTTCCAGCGATACGGCAAAATCATCCTGATCGTCAAAGGCATCGAACGGATCGGAAAGAGAAGCGGATTTGGACGGATTATGAGACATTTGCGGCTCAGACCTATTGGATGGCATCGGAAACGGTGCCTCTGGCCGCATCATTTTCTGCGGAAGAGGTGACTTCACCCTTGCGGTACTTGTCAATGACCGTGACCTTTCGTCCGGCATCTGACGGGGTGGCGGCCTGCGGCGCGGCCACATCACGCGGATCGGCAATCTGGGCGGCCATATTGGCGGTCACGGCACAACCGAAATTGCTTTGCACGCCGTTATTGGCCGTCTGGGCCAGATTGTCCCATGTGCGGTTACAGGTTTCGCGCACGGTGCGGTATTCGACTTCGCTGACGGCGATCACATCGACCGGCAGGGCCTCGGAAGTCGCCAGACGAACAGCCGAAGCGCTGACCTGCCGCGCCATCAGATAGTCGATCAGCGCCTGACCGCCACGCAGGGAATCAGGGTGGTTCGAGGTCGTGACCACCAGATCGGTCGCCGCGCCTGAGGCCCAGCTCGCCCTTTGGGCAATCTGATCGAGGGCGCGCCGCTGATTGTCGGAAAAGCCGTCAACATGCAGCTTGAAATGCACGGTGTCGGTGCGCGATTCCGCCGCCAGCTGGTACCTGCCACCGGGCAGGGTCGCAGCAAAGGCTTCCTTCTGTTCCGGTGAGGTATTGCAACCGGTAACCATCAGGGTGCTGCCAAATGTTACGGCCATGACTATGTTTCTGACGTAAACCATTCGCGCGTCCCTATTCAATCACATAGCCAATGGGGGCCTGATAGGCACCCGGCGGTGGCGGCTCGGCAGCGTAATCGCCATTGCGTTCGCGTATGACCTTATTGACCCGGCCAAGGAAAACGGACTCCATATCATGCGCCATCTGAAGATTGTCCGCCGGTGTCTGGAAATCATCAGGATGGCCGGGAGCCACCAGATAGGGGGTGACAATGACCACCAGTTCGGTTTCTTCCGACAGGAAATCGCGTGACCGGAACAGGGTTCCCAGTACCGGCAGAGAGGTCAGGCCGGGCAGGGAATCGATGGTCTGCTTATAGTTCGACTGCAACAATCCGGCGATCATCAGCGACGATCCCGACTGCATCTCGACCGTGGTTTCGGCGCGGCGCACACTCAGGGCCGGAATGGTGAAATTGCCGTTCAGCGTATAGGCACCGGTATTGGTCAGCTCCGATACCTCGGTGGACAGCTTCATCGAAATGCGCCCGCCCGACAGCACCACCGGCGTAAAGCCAAGCCCCACACCAAACGGTTTGAACTCCACCGTGATGCGGCCTTGCGAATCCTGATTGACCGGTACGGGGAATTCACCCCCCGCCAAAAAGCGTGCCGCTTCACCGGATACCGCCGTCAGATTGGGTTCGGCCAGTGTCCGCACCAGACCGACACGCTCAAACGCCTGAAGGCAATGTTCGGCGATATTGGCGCTGTTGCCGGTACCGGTCAGGCCCGGCTTCTGGTCATAGCACAAGCCGCGTCCGCCCTGATAGCCGCCATTGGTACTGAAGGTATTGCCGCGCCCGAAGGAATAGGAGCGGGTACCGTTATTATAGACGACATCCGCCGCCAGCCCCAGTTGCTTGATGGTGTTACGCTCGACCTCGACGATGCGCACCTTGAGCATCACCTGATCCTGACCGGCAATGGCCAGCGAATTGATGACGTTTTCCGGCTTTTCGGCAAAGGCCGAGGCCAGACGCTGAATGGCCTCGGCCTCGGCGGCATTGGCCACCAGACCGTTGAGAATGACAAAGCCGTTGACGTTTTCGACCTCGACCTGCGCCTGCGGATAGATGCGCCTTATGCTGTCGGCCAGCTGATCGGTCGGGGCTTCGACGCGCACACTGAGGTTCAGGATCTGACGCCCTGCCGCATCGAAGAAAATGGCGTCCGACTGCCCCGCCGCAACCCCCAGCACGAAGATGCGGCGCGGATTGCGCAGCACCGCATCGGCCACCGCCGGATTGGAGACGAACACATCCGCCGCATCCACCGGCAGGTCGATCACCGCCGAACGTCCCTTGGGCAGGTTCAGCACCTGCGTCCGCACAGGGCTTGAGCGGGTTTCGACATGTAATTGTGCGTTGCCCGCCTGATAGGGCACAGGCTCGGCCATGACTGCCGAACCGCCCATAATGATCATCAGTGCCGTCGCGGCAAATTTCCCCAAGCCGTGCCTGCTCATCTTGCTACCATTACCTCTGAGACCTGACCATTGCGGACGACATTGACGGTGTTGGTGTTTGCCGAACCTGTACCCCCGCCGCCGACCCGGCCGGAAGGGCCATTGACATCAGCATAGGAGCGCAGCATCAGGGCCAGCGTCCCCTGCGCACGGGCCTGCGCCAGCGCCTGACCTTCTTCGGGCGTGACCTCAAGCGTCGCCGTCGCGCCCACGACGGCATTGCCTTCGGCAGGCGCGCTCACATTCTGGTCGATGGCCAGAACCTTGATATTGCGCAGCACCTGACGGGTGGTCATCACATTATTGCCCTCGGCCTGCCGGTCTTCGGCGCTGACCAGAATGTCCACGCGGTCACCGGGCAGGATAAAGCCGCCCGCCGTCGTTTCGACACTGATCGGTACGGCCATGGCCCGTTTGCCCGGCTCAAGCATCACCGCCATCATGCCGCTCTGGCCCGCCTGCACCACCTTGCGGTCGGTAACCGGCTCGTTTTGCAGGATCGGCTCACGCACCACGGCATTGATCAGGCTTTCCTTGCCGCGCGTCGGATTGATCGCCGCATCAGCGGCTTCGGACACCGCCGCACCGGCCTTGGCCAGTTGATTCGTTTCTTCAGGTGACACGCCCGCCTTGACGGCCCCGTCGGTATAATAGGCGTCATTCAGGGCATCGGCAGGCCAGTCTTTCCACACCAGATCGGCCTCGGCGATCCGCTGACCAACCCCAAGATCACGCGCCGCCACCAGCACCCGTGTCGTCGGGGCCTCGACCACGACCTTGCTGGCCCCCGTATCGGCAGGCGCTTTCCCCCCTACCAGTCCGCGCACCAGAAACGCCAGTAGTAACGCCGCGACAGCAGCTACTGCGAATACGACGTAACGTGACGCCTTCATTAAGCCCATTCCCCTGGAAGGATTCTACCGGTATCGGCCGCCACTGCGACCGGAATACGCGCCGAATCGGCCGCCGAATCCGTGATTTGCGTTCAAACAGGGTGAGTTTTGCGTAGGTTTGGTTAACGTACCCCTAAGACGCCGTTATATGGGTAAAGGATAGGCAATAATCAGTTCCAGAGGCCCCTCGCCTGTCTGGGCGATGCCGACCTCGGCCCCCTGATACAGATAGGCCGACATGCCCGCCGCCAGAGGTGCGGTCTGCGTATCCGAGCTGACGATCCCTTCACCGGACAGCACATAATAGATTTCATCATGGCCCAGCACATGCCGCCCGATCGCCGCCCCCTTGTGCAGAATACGGCGGCGAAATTCAAAGCGCCGGTCAGGCACCTGCGCGCTGATGGGAAAGACCGTACTCAGGCCTGTTCCGTCATGCGGCGGCACCTCCTCACACACAATATCCTGATCAGTGACAACGATCATACCGACCGCCGTAACGGCAGACAGGCCGGCCCCAGAGGCTCAAACGCCTTATAGGTCAGGATAAATTCCTGATGGCCAAGGGCTTCGGACTTGCTCTGACCACCTGCGGCCACACCCAGTACGGCATCAATGATTTCACGCCCGACCTCATCGAGAGAGGCGCGGCCTTCCATGATGCGTCCGGCGTCGATGTCCATATCTTCGGACAGTTTCTTATAGGTGTCGGGATTGGCGCAGACCTTGATGACCGGCGAAATGGCCGAACCGACCACCGACCCGCGCCCCGTGGTAAACAGGGTCAGATGCGCCCCGCAGGCAATCAGTTCGACGATCTCGGCATTGTCGGAAATATTGGGAAAACCGAAGCGCACCTCACCATCCGGCACGACATCCAGCAGATAAAGCCCGCCCGTCGGCGGCAGATCACCGGGCTTGAGGATGCCGCAGATCGGTGCCGATCCCGACTTGGAATAGGCCCCCATCGACTTTTCTTCCTGCGTCGTCAGCCCGCCTTCGGCATTGCCCGGCGCAAACGAGCCATAGCCCATGACCGTATAATAGGCTTCGGCCTTTTCGACACAGGCCTCAAGCGCGGCCCCCAGTTCCGGCGTCACCGCGCGTGAGGCCATGATGGTTTCACAGCCGACAAGCTCGCCGGTTTCCTCGAAAATACAGGCCGCGCCCTGCGCCCCGAACCAGTCGAAGGCCCGACCGACCGCCGGATTGGCCGTGATGCCCGAGGTGCCATCTGATCCGCCGCAAATCGTGCCGATCACCAGTTCGGAAACCTCCATCGGCACCATCGGTACCTGTGCCGCCACGGCCTTCAGCCGTTCAACCGCCTCAAGCCCCTGCGCCACGGTCGCCAGCGTCCCGCCGCTGTTCTGGATCACCAGAGTCTCGCACGGGCGGCCCGAAGCCTCGATGACCTGCCGCAGACGCTCACGGTTGAAACTTTCGCAGCCCAGCGAAATCAGCAAGGCCCCGCCGACATTGGGGTGGGTCGTCACCGCCGACATCACCCTGAAGGCATAGTCATTGGGATAACAGCCGGGAAACCCGATCAGATGCACCTCGCTGTCATCGGTCTTGCTGACGATGCGGCGCGCCACATGGTGCGCACATTCCACCAGATAGGCGACGACGATGACATTGCGGATGCCCTTGCGGCCATCGGCACGCAGATAGCCCGATAATTGCGGCAGATCCGTCATGACCAGGGTTTCCATCAGCCGACCACCTTGCGCGTATGTGACGGAATATAATCGCTTTTCATATTATGCATATGGACATGCCGCCCTCTGGCCGCCGCTTCGGTCATCGACCCGATAGGCGCACCGTATTTGATCACCTTATCCCCCGCCGCCAGATCGAAGCGCGCCACCTTATGCCCCACCTCGATGAGATCGGACGTCAGTACCTCAGTTCCGTCAATCACCACCGTCCGACCGGCCTCGATGCGCTGACGGCACACCAGAACATTGTCGTTGCCGTGCAACAATATCAAATCCGACATGCCCGCATACCTTTCACATACCTCAAACGCCCGTATGTGCGCACTATACAATCGTTCAGGTTTAAAACGCATTATCACTTGTAAAACAGAATAGGCCTCAGCCCGCGGCTTTTCAAGCACCCGCATCGGGAAAAGCCGCCTGTGGATGCGCTTTCCCTTTCACCGGCAAAAGTGATCCGATCGTTTTTTGACCCGCTGCGATAAAGGTCGTTTGCCCTTACCCCCCAAGCGTCCGTGTCAGGGCCAGCGCCGTGTTTTTCAGCTTGAGGATGGTTTCCTCCAGACTGAGGCAGCCATGCGTCTTGAGGTAAGGGATGGTCATGGCGGCAATGACGCTGGTGTCGTTCATCACGGGACAGGAGACATCCAGCACGCCATCGACGAAATCGCTCTTGGCCTGCACATAGCCCTGCACCTGCGCCCGCTCGGCCACCGTTTCGAGCAGTTGCCACTCCTGCGCCGTCGCCGTCGGGCGCAACAGGGTGCGCCATTGCTCCTTCAGGCCTGCGGGCTGAAAGGCATACAGCACCAGACCCGAAGTCGATTCGACCAGCTTACGCTGATAGCCGACACGCACGGAAAAACCGAGATCACCGGGCGCCTCGATGCGGGCAATGACCACCATATGATCATCCGAGGCGATGGCCAGATGTACCGACTGACGCACCTGCTCACTCAGGGCCTGCATCAGCGGCAGGGCCGAGGCCAGCAGGTTCTGGCTCGGGCCGCGACTCATGCCCAGCGAGAACAGCTTGTTGGTCAGTTCAAGCCCGTCCCCCTTGGCCGACGGGGCGACATAGCCGCGATTTTCCAGCACCTGCACCATGCGGAACAGTTCACTGACCGAACGATCGAGGCGGGCGGAAATCTGCGACAGGGTCATGGGGCGCTTGTTGGCCGCCAGCAACTCAAGCACATCCAGCCCCTTTTCCAGCGCCGGCGCGCGGTATTTGGGTGCCGCCTCGGATTTGGACGCATCCGCCATAACCTATAGTCTCCCTGAGGGCTTTTACAGAAAAAGCCGTTTTGTCCGGCTTATTCGCCGGTATTGTAGAACCCAAAACATCATTTATAAATTCATCCGTCAAATATGAAATTTACCCCCCATGCGCTTTTTACGGGAAAAGCACCCCCCGCCGTTCCAAAGCCCCTTGAAACGGCTTTGGGGAAACCGTTTTACCTCGTCAAAAGCCTGTGCTATGCACCGGTCTTAATTGTCAGGGTTATTTTTCGCACCTCATTTATATGATAATTGCAACACCCCCGACAGTGCGCTAAAAGACACCAAAGAAAGTACAAAGGGACAGAACACATGGCTGAAGTCACACCGCTGAAAATCGGCTTGATTGGTTTGGGTAAGATTGCGGTTGACCAGCATATACCCTCGATCCGGCGCAATCCGGCGCTTGAACTGGTGGCGGGCTGTTCGCCCCATGCGCGCCCCGAAGGCGTCAGGGCCTATCCGTCGTTTGAAGCCATGATCGAGGCCCACCCCGAAATCGAAGCCATTGCCATCTGCACCCCGCCGCAAATCCGGCACACCATCGCCGCTCAGGTCATTGCCACCGGCCGCCATGTGTTTCTGGAAAAGCCCCCCGCCGCCACACTGGGCGAAGCCGAAGCCATCCGCGATCTGGCCGACGCCAAAGGCGTAAGCCTTCTGGCCAGCTGGCATTCGCGCTTTGCCCCGGCGGTCGAACAGACCCGCGACTGGATTGCCGCACGCAAGCTGAAAAGCGTGCATATCGTCTGGAAGGAAAATGTCCGTCAGTGGCACCCCGGTCAGAAGTGGATTTTTGAAGCCGGTGGTATGGGCGTGTTCGATCCGGGCATCAATTCCCTGTCGATCCTGACGCGCATCCTGCCGCAAAAGGTCATCGTCAAGGCCGCCAACCTGCATATTCCGGTCAATTGTCAGGCCCCCATTCAGGCCGAGCTGACCCTGAGCGATGAAACCGGCCTCGACATCCGCGCCGATTACGACTTCCTGCAAACCGGCATCCAGACCTGGTCGATCTTCGTCGAATCCGAAGCCGGTGAAAAACTGACCCTGTCGATGGGCGGTACCGAGCTTGAGATCGACGGCAAGGTGATCCTCAAGGAAAAGGAAGCCGAATATTCAGGCCTCTATGCCCATTTCGAGCGCCTGATCCGCGCCGGTAAATCCGATGCCGATTTCGCGCCCTTACGCATTGTGGCCGACGCCATGCTGGTCGGCCACCACATCGACGCCCCCGAATATATCGAATAGGCGTCAACGCTTCTGTTGTCGCCGGTAATCTGACGGCGGGGTGAAGGCATAGGCCCACGCCCCCCGTTCCTCATGTCTGGCTTCGCGCTCGCTCCGGCCATAACGACCGGCCTCATCGTAATAACGCACCGCCAGTCCGGCTTCGATCATCGCCTGCCCCAGATCGCCCGCTTCCGTGCGGCAATAGGCCAGTGTGCGCTGATACCTGTCGCGCCCCTCATCCTCACAGGTGACGACCTTGCCGTCGGCCAGTTTTTTCAGATACAGATAGGCATCTGCGCCGCAACGAAGCACGCCGCAGGTCTGGCGATATTCAAAGGCATCGATACCTTTCAGACGAATTTCATGACCAGCGACACGCAGGCTGTCGCCGTCGATCACGCGGGCCTGACCGCTGATGAGGTCAGGCCGGTCAGCCTCCTCCGGCGCAAACAGGCCCGCACGATAATCGAGCCAGAAGGTCACGCCTAAAACGGCCAGCGCCAGCAAGGCCCAGTACAGATGAACCGGCCTCCGCCCCCTCACCGGCCGCCTATGCCTTGTCCGAACGCGGCTTCAGCCATTCGGGCAGCACCTCGCGGTTCATCATCTCCTCATAGCTGGGGCGCGGGCGGATCACCGCCCACTTATCTTCACGCACCAGTACTTCAGGGATCAGGGGCCGCGAATTATATTCGCCCGACATCACCGCCCCATAGGCACCCGCCGACATGAAGGCCACCAGATCACCGGCCCCGGCCACCGGCAGGGTACGCCCGCGCGTGAAGGTATCGCCCGTTTCACAGACCGGCCCGACCACATCATAGGTGGCCTTCTGCGTCCCCTCAGGCACGACCACAGGCCGGATGTCATGATAGGCGTCATACAGCGCCGGACGCATCAGGTCATTCATCGCCGCATCGACGACAAGGAACTTCTGGCCGGAGCTTTCGCGCTCATGCACATGGATGACCCTGGAAATCAGCACACCGGCATTGGCGGCAATCAGACGCCCCGGCTCAAACGTATAGCGCACCCCCAGATTACCGACCGTCAGGGCCACCAGCTCGGCAAAATCGGCAGGCGGCGGCGGATCGGGCTGATTGAAATAGGGCACCCCAAGCCCGCCCCCCAGATCGAGCCGTTCGACACTCAGGCCCGCCGCGCGCAGTTCCTGCACCCAGCCCTTCATGCGCGAAAAGGCTTCCTGCATCGGCGTCAGATCACTGATCTGGCTGCCGATATGGCAGGCAATGCCCAAGGGCGCAAGGTTCGGATCGGACGCCGCCTGAGCATAGAGGGCAATGGCTTCTTCGGCGGATACACCGAACTTGTCCTTGGCCCCGCCGGTGGTGATCTTGGCATGGCCACCGGCCCCGACCCCCGGATTGATACGGATGACCAGAGGCGCCACCAGCCCGAGAGACGCCGCCACATGGCTCAGACGTTCCAGTTCGGGCTTCGATTCGACATTGAGCTGATAGATGCCCGCCTTGAGGGCAAAGGCCATTTCCGCATCGGTCTTGCCGACGCCGGAAAAGACGATCTTCTCCGCCGGAATACCGGCCATCAGGGCCTTGCGGATTTCGCCTTCGGAGACGGTATCCGCGCCCGCGCCCTGTTCGGCAAGGGTTTGCAGCACCGCCAGATTGGAGTTGGCCTTGGTGGCATAGGCAATCAGCGGCGCTTCGCCCTTGGGGCTTTTCAGCGCCGCCTGCCCCCACAGGGCCTGCGAAAACACCTGAAAATGGCGCTCCAGCGTAGCGGACGAATAGACATAGAGCGGCGTCCCGATCCGGGCCGCCAGATCACTCAGCCGCACATCCTCGGCATGGAGTTCGCCGTCTTTATATTCAAAATGGTTCATGTAATGCGCTTACTGTCTCTGGGCGTTGCCTGTGCCTTCGATAGGCGCGTCAGACACCTTGCGGTTTTGCTGATAGGGATCAGGCATTTCATTACGCTGATCGCCACGCGGCAGGGCGCGCTCGGTCGCCTTGCCCTCGGCCTGCGCTTTCTTTTTGGCGGCCACCTCGGCACGGGCGCGTTCCCCCCACAGGGGCGGGGCGGTTTCCAGATCACCCTGCTTGCCACAGGCCGACAGCGTCAGGCCCAGCCCTAAGACCCCCAGCAGAACAACGGTTTTCAACGTGACGGTCATGCCAGTACTTCCTTCCAGCGCTGGATTTGCAGGCGCACCTGATCGGGAGCGGTGCCGCCATAGGATTGACGACTGGCGCAGGATGCCTCAGCCGTCAGCACAGTATATACATCTTCGGTAATCCCCGCCTCCAGATTTTGCAGATCCGCCAGCGCCAGTTGCGACAGGTCAAGCCCCTGCGCTTCCGCCAGCTTCACCGCCGCCCCGGTCACATGGTGCGCCTCACGGAACGGCATGTTGAGCGTGCGCACCAGCCAGTCAGCGAGATCGGTCGCCGTCGAAAAGCCCGAAGATGCCGCCGCCTTCATGCGTTCGCGGTTGGCGGTCAGGTCACCGACCATGCCGGTCATGGCCGCCAGCGCCAGATCGAGCGCTTCAAAGGCCTCGAATACCGGCGGCTTGTCTTCCTGCATGTCTTTGGAATAGGCCAGAGGCAGGCCCTTCATCACCGTCGTCAGGGCGATAAAGGCCCCGTTGACGCGGCCGGTCTTGGCGCGCACCAGTTCGGCGGCGTCAGGATTTTTCTTTTGCGGCATGATCGACGAGCCGGTCGAGAAGGCATCCGACAGGCGGATGAAGCCGAATTGCGGCGTCGTCCAGATGACGATTTCTTCGGCCAGACGCGACAAATGCCCCGCCGTCAGACTGGCATGCGACAGGGATTCCAGCGCGAAATCACGGTCAGACACCCCATCAAGGCTGTTGGCCGTCGGACGATCAAAACCCAGTGCCTCAGCGGTCATGTGCCGGTCGATGGGAAAGGGCGAACCGGCCAGAGCCGCCGACCCCAGCGGGTTTTCGTTCATCCGCCGACGCGCATCACGAAAACGCGACGCATCGCGCCCGAACATCTCGACATAGGCCATCAGGTGATGACCAAAGGTTACGGGCTGCGCCGGTTGCAGATGGGTGAAACCGGGCATCAGGGCATCGGCATAGTCTTCGGCCCGCGCAAGCAAGGCCCGTTGCAGCTTCTCAAGCTGGGCAATCGTATAGTCCACGCGGTCGCGCACCCACAGGCGGAAATCGGTCGCCACCTGATCATTACGCGAACGGGCGGTGTGCAAACGCCCCGCCGTCGCCCCGATCAGTTCGCGCAAACGCGCCTCGACATTCATATGGATGTCTTCAAATTCGGCACGGAAGGGGAAGGTACCCGCCTCGATTTCGGTGGCAATGTCCGCCAGCCCCTGATCAATGGTCTGCGCATCCTCGCCCGAGATGATCCCCTGTCTGGCCAGCATGGCCGCATGGGCGCGCGAACCGGCAATGTCCTGCCGCCACAGGCGCTTATCGACCTCAATGGAGACATTGATCGCTTGCATAATCTCGGCAGGTTGGGCAGAAAAACGTCCACCCCACATTTTCTGGCCTGTGGTTTCAGGCTTTTGGACAGAGGACTGATCGGTCATGGGCGAACCTTCGGACGAAAACAGGAATGGTCAGGGCGCCTCCCGCCGGACATTGTGGCTGGCGATGGGGCTGTTGCTGATTGTGCTTGCCTCAGTAGCGGGGGCCTTGTGGTGGCGTCAAGCCAAGTCTGACATGCCCGCGACACCCGCGACAAGTGAAACCGTCGCCACCGGCCCGCTGAAGGCCTATGCCACCGGCACCCTGAGCGACCTGATCACCTATGACCACCCGCGTCCGGTTGAGGACATCAGCTTCCTTGATGGCGACGGCAAGCCGGTAAAATTGAGCGATTTCAAAGGCCGCGTGGTGGTACTCAATCTGTGGGCCACCTGGTGTACGCCGTGCCGGGTCGAACTGCCGACACTGGCGGCCCTGCAAAAAGCCTATGACCCTGACACCGTCCTCGTCCTGCCTCTGAGCATAGACAAGGCCGATGATCTTGAGAAGGCGCGTGCGGAGCTGGCGCTTAATCCGCCCCTGCCACTATATATAGACTCCGAAGTGCAGGGCCTGAGCAAGTGGGGCGTAGCGGGTATGCCGACGACTCTGATCCTTAACGCCGATGGTCTTGAGGTCGCCCGTTTCGAGGGCGAAGCCGACTGGAGCGCAGCGGAGGTCAGGGCCTTGCTCGATGCCCTCAAGACGCCTTAGGTTTCGCCGAATTCGATAATACAATCGAGGCCCGAATCCGCCGTCGCCGGTGTGCGGATGACAGCGATATTGTCCTCCAGCAGATAGGCCATATCCTCAAGCGTGTCCTTCAGTTCCGCCTCGGTCGTGGCGGCGCGGATGGCCTCCAGACGGATCGGCAGATCGAGCGAGACCCCCATCAGCACACATTTCAGGTCATTGTCCGTGCCGCGCGCCTTGAGGTCGTAATGGGCCTTGAGATCAAGCGCCTGCAAGGCCTCAATCTCCCCGGCATAGGCTGTAAAGGCCGGATCACCGAGCAGGGACAGGGACGGCGCAGCGGCAAAGGCTTCGGTGGTGCCTTTCAGGGTTTGCGCCCGCTTCAGCAGGTCGGCATAGAACGGCTCAAGCGACACCGGATTGACCGGCGTGGCCACAATGGCGGGCGCAGCCTGCGTCACAGGTGCCATCAGCAGACAGGCAGCGGATAAAGCGAATAAAATCGAACGTCCCAAGGCGGTCATCTCCGGTTCTGGCCCCTTGGGTTCGGTTATGCAAGGTTTCGGCCAACAAAGGGTTAATGGCCATAACCCCTACCTCCTCCCCTGCTTGCGGGGGAGGAACTATGTTGATTTTTCCCAAAGCGTTTGTCGCCAGAGTACGGCATTCGCGGCTTCGATGAGCTTTCGCATGACAACGACAATGATTATCTTTGGCGGTTTTCCGTTTTTGGCAAGCCTTTGAGCGAAGGTTCTGAAGGGTGTATCCATGCACTTGGCTGCCAGCGCTGCGATATAAACAAAAGCTCTGGGCCTTGCGCGGCCGCCCGCAATAAAGCGGCGGCCCCTCATCATACCCGAGTCATGATCGAAAGGCGCTACCCCCAGAAGCGCGGCAGGCTTTTTAGGGGACATATGGCCCAGTTCCGGCATACGGATAAGCAGAGCCAGAGCCACAACCTGACCCACACCGGGCAGGCTTTTCAATAACTCGAAGCGCTTGAGCAGGTCAGGTCTCTGGCGAACACGTTGCATGATCAGTTCCAAAGCCTGTGCCTTGGCCTGCCGCAAACACGCGCCGATTTGCGCCCGAAGGGCCTTACTATCCGTTAGCCGGTCATGTTCGGACTGGGTTTTGGACTTGGCCAGAAGATCGCTGATCTGTTCATAAACCGTCAGAAGTTCCGACAGTTCCGCCTGTTCAGGGGCACGCCGCGAAGCCGTGCCTTTATAGGCTTTGGTGGCCAGAGCAATCAGATACGCATCGGCCTTGTCAGACTTGGCCCGAAGCCGATGCCAGCGGGCAAATGCCCGAACTTCTATCGGCTGGAACATCACAACCTCCAGACCTGCCGCCTCCAGAGCCTCGCGGACATCACGCTCATAATTACCGGAGGCCTCAAGCCCTATGCGCTCGACAGCCCATTCCTGAACCTGCCGGATAAGCTCAGCTATACCGGCCATTGTGTTGGCAAAACGCAGATGCGTCTGTCCATCGCAAAGACCTAAATCAAGCCAATGTTTACCAATATCCAAACCCGCAACTTTTGTGCCAGGCTCTATCTGTTTCATGATCTCAACCTTGTGTCTGCGGGCCAAATGCCCATGCAACTTTCCGAGGCATGAAATCCTAAAGTGGCCAGGCTCCCCCACGATTAAAATCAAGGTGGCAACGGCCCATACTTCAGGAGGGACTGACGGCCTGAAAACGTACAGTCCCTCCTAATCTTAAACCATTTTCTACAAACAAGGTGGATCGGCGCGTCAGCGACGAGACGGAGGGGACAAAACCACAAAAGTCACGCCGCCTCCGGTCAGACAAGCTGGCTACCGCTCCGGCCTTGCAGGGAAGGACGGAAGACTCAGGCCCTGCCCTTCACCGCTTGCAAAAGGGTCTGGCCCATCGGCTTCAGCCCCCCCAGATCGTCAAACAGCAAAGGTTCATCGGACAATCCCTTCGTCTTGCGGTTCATCCACGAATCCTTGTCCCGCGCGCCCCAGACCGTCAGGCCGAATTGCTGCGCTGTCGGCAGGGCCAGAAAACTGTCGATGATTTCGGCCATCAGGGCGACCTGTTTGTCACGATAACCGGCAAAATCCATCAGGCCATTGGTCGCTTCCCTGAGGCTGATGTCGATTTCCGAAACATGGATTTTCAGCCCCGTCGCCGCCAGTTCATTTATGGCCGTGCGAATCGCGCCTCTGGGCAGATCGGCCGCAATATGGGTCTGGGTACCCAGCACATGCACCGGCACATTCTCTTTTTGCAGACGCTCGACCAGCTTCAGGAAGGTCTTGCGCTTGGCCGGTGTATATTCGAGATTATAGTCATTGAGGATCAACTGACAGGCCGGATCGGCGCGATGGGCCGCACGGTAGGCGATATCGATATAGTGATCCCCCAGCACGTCACGCCACAAACAGTTGCGCAAGTCCGACCCGTTATTGAGGATCGGCTCATTGACCACATCCCAAGCCGGCAGGTTGCCGAAATGGGCCATAACATCGCTGATATAGGCTTCATAAGCCTTCTGAAAGGCCGTCCGGTCGTTTTTCAGATCCTGAAAATAAGGCCCGTCCTGTACATACCAGATCAGATTATGGCCGATGACCTGCTGACGGTTGCGGCGGGCAAAATCCATCAGCCGGTCGGGCGCGTCGAATTTCAGGGAACCATTATCCTGAAGAATATATTCCATCTTCATTTCCCATTCCGGCGTCAAGCGGTCGAAATGGGTGGCGACAAGGGCCTGCCACTCAGGGTCATTAAGTTGCGCCGTCATGGCACAGACCCCCAGTGGAAAGGGCATGATCTCTTTTAAGGGGCTTAACAGAGCCGGATCGCTGTGGGCCGTGCCGTCACAGGCCGCCAGAAGCGCCGCGCCCCCCGCCAGCATTATGGCCTCACGGCGCGTAATCATCCGGCACGTTTGAGGCGCAGCGCGGCCTCATCAAGCGCGGCATTTTCCCGCTTCAGCTCGGCCGCCATACGGCGCAGACGCGTTACCTCGGCGACATGCTCAAACTTCTTCAGCTCTTCAAAGGCGGTAGCCAGTTCATCGCGGATACCGGCTTCTTCGTGGGCGATCAGCGCACAGTCCGACACGGCCTGCTCGCGGCGCAAGGCCCAGCCCTGACGATAGGCAGGCATCTGGGCGGCCATCATCGGGTCGTCACTGCTGCGGGCGGTTTCAAGGGCAAATTCGACATCCAGCGTCGAAATCCGCATTTCGGCCTGCGTGCGGCGCGCCGCAATTTCGGCCAGACGCTTTTGCAGGGTTTCGACCTCATAGGTCGAGATACGCACCAGAGATTTCACCCACTTCACCATCAGTTGTCAGTCCCGATATGCTCTGTACCCGATCCGCCGAGAATGTGCGCCAAAATCGTAAACGACTCGTCAAGACTTGTGGCGTCTTCAGGGCTTTGGGTCAAAAACTGCTCTATCTGCGGATTAAGCGCAATCGCCTGATCCACCAAAGGATCGGCACCGGTGCGATAGGCTCCGATGCGGATCAGTTCTTCCATATTACTATAGGCCGACATCACCGCCCGCGCCGTGCGCACGACTTCGCGTTCCGGCGGAGTCTGACAGGCGGGCATGGTGCGGCTGATACTTTTTAGCACATCGATGGCCGGAAAGCGACCGCGTTCGGCAATATTGCGGCTCATGACGATATGGCCATCGAGAATCCCGCGCACGGCATCGGCAATGGGTTCATTATGGTCATCACCATCAACCAGAACCGTAAACAGGCCGGTAATCGGCCCCGTCCGGGTGCCATCCTCACGCACCGGCCCCGGCCCCGCACGCTCCAGAAGTTTCGGCAATTCGGCAAAACAGGTCGGGGTATAGCCCTTGGTCGTCGGCGGCTCCCCCGTCGCCAGCCCGATCTCGCGCTGGGCCATGGCAAAGCGTGTCACCGAATCCATCAGGCACAGGACTTCCAATCCCTGATCCCTGAGATATTCCGACAGGGCCAGGGTCATATAGGCCGCCTGCCGCCGCTTCAGGGCCGGTTCGTCCGACGTCGCCACCACGACAATAGCGCGGGAAATTCCGGCTTCGCCAAGGGTTTCCTCGACAAATTCGCGCACCTCGCGCCCGCGTTCACCGATCAGCCCAACCACCACCGCATCACAGGTGGCTTCACGCGCCAGCATGGACAAAAGCACCGACTTGCCGACACCGGAACCGGCAAACACCCCCAGCCTCTGGCCCCGGCAGCAGGTGGTAAAGACGTTCATCGCCCGAACCCCCAGATCGAGCCGCTCACCGACACGGGCGCGCGAATGGGCGGGCGGCGGGGCAGCCTTGAGCATATAGCCGACCCCGCCCTTGGGCAGGGGGCCGCCGCCATCGATCGGCTCCCCGAAGGCGTCGATGATCCGCCCCATCCAGCCGGTCGTCGGATAGACCTTGGCCCCTTCGTTAGAGATACGGATTTCCGCGCCGGGAGCCACACCTTCGACGGGGCCAAAGGGCATCATCAGGGCGCGATCCTCACGAAAGCCCACCACCTCGACCGGCAGAGGCACATCATGACGACGCATGATCTCACAGCGCGAGCCGACCTCCATGAAGGACATCCCCCCGCGCGCCTCGATCAGCAAACCATTGACCACCGCCACACGCCCATAGACCTGTAACGGATCAATCGCAGCGGCAGTGTGGAGAAGGTCTTGCATGTCACAATAACTTTATGATAAGGTTTTTATTTACTAAATAAGCTGTAGTTGATTATTATTCTTTTCTTTATTTTTATTCATCTGATGCAAAAATTTCCTGCGCCAAGAAACATGATCAGTTTCTTTATACCGACTATAGCTAAAATCTTTTGGAGGCTGTGGCCTTTTTCCGGCAAGATGCGCAACAATCGCATCTCCAACGGCTTTACCCAAGCCAACCGGTACTGCATTCCCTATTTGTCTATATCTATCTTTAATAGAACCACAAACCACCCAATCATCAGGGAATTGCTGTATACGCATATATTCCTGTATAGATAAAGGGCGATGCTCAACAGGATGGCAAATATCCGTCGCTGGCATTGTTGGTGACGTAACAAGTGTACATGACGGTTTATTCCAACCCAATCTTCTAAGGAAACCCGTTTTCCCACCGCCAGCATCCAAAGAGGCTCCAAGCGCTTCTCTGTGCAAATGCTCCGGCAAATGCTTCCAGTATTGTCCAGGCTTCAAAATCTTATAATATTTCAGCCTTTGTTCTGGAAAAGGCTCATATTCACACAAATCGGACTTCATGCCCTTGAAGGCATCTTGCAATGTACGCCATGCTGGCAGACCCAAAGCATCATTATCAGAATGCGTTGGCATTAAATGAGGAAGTTCCTCTCCGTCTCTCGAACACAAGATAATTACACGCTCTCTATTTTGCGGCACCCCAAAATTTGCAGAATTATACAAGTTAAAGCTGACCCCATAGCCCGCCTGCTCTAAGGTCTTTATAATATGGAACAATGCCCCCCCAGGACGCTCCTCAGGGGTCGGCGTCCAACCATCCCCACGTTCAATATGCGGCGTATGCATTAAAGGAGCAGACAATAGTCCTCTCACATTTTCTATAACAGCGAATTTTGGCCTAAGCTCTGTAATCACACTTAGAAAACGCAAGAGCACATTACCCCGTTCGTCTTTAAATCCTCGCCGGGAACCCGCAGTCGAAAAGGCCTGACAAGGCGGCCCTCCAACAATTACATCAATATCATCGCTCTCCTTAAGCCCCGCTGCAGCTCTAATGTCTGATGTAGAATAACTCCATATATCACCAAGCATTGCTATGTCAGGTCGATTCGCCGTAATTGTTTGGCGGCACATTTTGTCGACCTCACAGGTAAGCAACACCTCAATACCTGCGGCCTCGAGCCCAAGATCAAGCCCCATGGCACCAGAGAAAAACGACAATGCCTTAATTTTTGGCAATGTATCTTTCTTGCTAAACCTATCAGGAATCATAGGTTTAGAACTATTTTTTAAATATTCATTTAAGGCCAACTGGGTGGTAATCCACTGCTTCCCAACCTGCTGCCCCGACAGCCTTCTCGACCGAAAAAGAGTTCTAACTCTTTGTTCTGACAAATTTAATTGCTCAGAAACTTCTTTGGATGAAATTACAGCGAGCGCATCAGGATTTTCCATCATTTCGACCTCGAAACATTACCCAATCCCGATCTAGTGCGATTTGGTGCAATTTCAAAGATTTATTAGTGATTTTTTAGCCTCATTAAAGGACATGAAGCATCCATATTACCGGAGTCTTTAGTGACGATATTTATAAAAAATCATTGCGACATTGCCCATGAAGCCATGATGCAAGTTAGGCCAGAACTGGCGGAAAAATTTTCTAATTTAATCAAATTCTTATCCAAATACCCCGCCGCCGCATCTGCCCTACGCGGAAAACAAGCGCCAGAAATTGGCAGCGCAGAATATATACGCCGTCAGGCTCATACATTTGCCAATGCGCGGACACCCCGCGCTCCACTCCCCCCAAGCACGATTCCCGACTCCATGGTCTCAGTAATATTAGAGACATATTTCAATATACCTAAATATCAATTGCCCAGAGTTCAAAAAGAACACCTGCTTTCCATGGGAGCAGAGAACTTAGTCGGCGATCTATTAGAACGTTATATTGCCTCAATATTAGAGCCATCAGGTTGGATATGGTGTTCCGGGGCAATGATAAAGGCTGTTGATTTTGTCCACCCTCCAGAAAATAAAGAAGGCGAATGGTTATTACTGCAAATAAAAAATAGAGATAATTCAGAAAATTCTTCTTCAAGCGCCATAAGGGGTGGAACAAATATAAAAAAATGGTTTAGAACCTTCTCGAGAAAGAGTGGCTCCAACTGGGATAAATTCCCATGCAACAAGACAAAGTCACAGCTATCAGAAGATGGATTCGTTGAATTCTCTAGGCACTACCTAACCTCTATAAGGATTACGTCGGGATAATATCATTGCACACAAGGGCATAAGCGTTCGCTCACCGCGCCATCGTCCCCCAGTTCTCCGACGGCCCACGCCAAGCCTCTGGCCACCAGATCCAGATAATGCGTATCGCGCATACTGTCTTCGTTATGCGCCAGTGTGGTGCTGAAGACGCGGGCCTGTTGCGGGCCATAGGTGTGCAGCCAGGCCACGGTGAAGGTCTTACCGCGCCAGTGGTCATCCGTCATGTCCGGCTGGGTGCCGGTTATCAGCGGGATGATACCGAAATCAGTCAGATTATTATACAGTTCCTCGTTCGGCGTCGTCCACATCTCAAGCCCTTTGAGAACCGGCGCATTGGAGGCTCTGGACAGCACGATCGGAGCCTGAGGGCCATGACCGGTGGACTGCATACCGGTAAAGGCAAACCATTGGGCATTGGCGGCCGCCTTAGCCACCGGTTGGCGCCAGTCCCCGCTGCGGTAAGAGTGCATGGCACAGTGCAGATTGACCGCCGGTATGCCCTTGCGATGCGGCGCCAGAACGGCCTCAAGCGCCTTAGGGTCGCTGATGCCCGCCGCACATTCGTTATGAATGATGACATCATAGCCGTCGCCATAGGCCGGATTATCGAAGATCGGCAGGGCGGGCTTTTCCTTGTCGTCCTCAGGGGGGAGATCATAAAAGACATGATCGACCGTGACATTCAGTCTGGCTTTCAGGCCTGTTTCGAGAATCTCCCTCTGGGCCGGATAGTCGTGCCAGCCCCCGCCGGAAACCATCAGCACACGGAGAGGGCGCGCCTCTTCGGCCTGTAGCGTGGTCGATGCCCCAAGCCCGATCAGCAAAAGGCCACCCAGAATCTGTCTCAGCATGGTCGTTTCCTCGTCTTATATGCCTGCTATTCCTCGCATATTCACAGAAAGACGCAAGGACGGTTTACCTGCGGCCAAGAGATGGGTATGCCTCGGATATAAGGATAAAAGAAGGAATGCCCTCCCATGACCTATTCTGCAAAAGCCTATGGCGCTGCCGGTGACGGTATCCGGCTCGATACGGAGGCCCTCAATGCCGCCATTACTGCCGCCCATCGTGCTGGCGGCGGCACGGTACGCCTGCCGGCCGGACACTATCTGAGCTTTTCGCTGCGTCTGTTGTCCGGCGTAACCCTGCATCTGGACGAAGGGGCCGTGCTGGTGGCTGCCGATCCGGCGAAACATAGCGGGCAATATGATGCCTATGAGCCGAACCCCTTTGACCTGTATCAGGATTTCGGCCACTCCCACTGGCACAACAGCCTGATCTGGGCCGAAGGGGCGGAGCATATCGCCATTACCGGCAAGGGCATGATCGACGGCAGCGCCCTGACCCGCGAAGGCCCCGGTTCACGCTGGAGCGCACAGGCCGGTGAGTTTCCCCTGTCGATGCGTAACCTGCCGAAAAAGACCATGTCCGAACTGTCGCCAAAGCGCCGGTCAATGGAAGGGGTCGGCAACAAGGCCATTGCCCTGAAACAGTGCCGCTATGTCGCCCTGCGTGATTTTACCGTCAAAAACGGCGGGCATTTCGCGCTTCTGGCCACCGGCATCGAGGACATGGCCATCGAGAACCTGCGCATCGATACCAACCGCGACGGTCTGGACATTGACGGCTGCCGTCGGGTGCGCATCACCGGCTGCCACGTCAATACGCCCAATGATGACGCTATCGTGCTGAAATCGAGCTATGCACTGGGCTATCTCAATCCGTGCGAGGACATCGACATCCACGATTGCGTCGTGTCGGGTTTCGATCTGGGGACCATGCTTGACGGCACCTTCGGCCGCACACAAGAGGTTTCCCCTGATCAGGATCGCGTCACCGGACGCATCAAGATCGGCACCGAATCGAACGGTGATTTCCGCCGCATCCGCATCCGTGACTGCCGCTTTGAACGCTCACGCGGTCTGGCGCTGGAGACGGTGGACGGCGGCACGATCGAAGGGGTCGAGGTCGAAAACCTCAGCCTCAAAGAGATCACCACCGCGCCGATCTTCCTCCGGGTCGGGGCGCGCCTGAGAGGCCCCGAAGGCACGACCATCGGCAGCATCCGCAAGGTGCGCATACGCAATCTGACGGCGACGGACATATTGCCCGACTATTGCGCCCTGCTTATGGGGCAGCCCGAAAGCCTGATCGAGGATGTGACCCTTGACAATGTACGCCTGTCCTATCGCGGCGGCATAAAGGCCGATCAGGTCGCAGCGTTTACCGATGATCTGCCGACCGCCTATCCCGAACCGTCGATGTTCGGTATTACCCCCGCCTGGGGGCTGTGGGGGCGGCATGTCAAAAACCTGACCCTGAACGGGCTTGAGCTGACGAGCGACACCCCGGACGCGCGTGAGAAGATCATTCTTATGGAATAAAAAGACGCGCCTTCCTGACGGAAATTTCATCAGGGATGACGGACAAACCCGTCAGGAAGGCGCACCGGTCATGGGAAGGTTACCGGCAAAGGTTCCTCGGCGCTCTTAGGGTAACGCACAAGGGAGGCTGGATCATGAAAAGGGCAACATTCCGGCAACCGTCGCAGCCACGAAGGGCGCGCGTCCGAAGGTTTGAGTATCTTCCCGTAATATTGTTTTTGTTAGCGCTAACATAACGCCGGAAGCCGCCGCCTGTCAAGCGCCAAAAACCGGCGTTCTGATGGAATCAGGCTTGTAAGAGACTGTTTCAAAAGGTTGGAGTCTGAGCCGAAAAGGCGTGTCTTCGAGAACCGAAGCGCAGCGTACTATAGTACATGAGCATCGGAAGCGCAGAAGAGGCGTCTTTGCAGACCAGAAAACGACCTTTTGAAACAGTCTCTAAGAACCGCCTAATCATAAAGTTCCTGCTCCAGCGGCATAAACATCTGATCCACAACGGATGACGACACGCAACCGATGGATACCGGTGACCAGCGCGGGGACATATCCTTTTCCTCAAGCAAGGCCCGCACCCCTTCGATGAAGTCGTTGCTCTGGCACATACGACAGGCCAGACGGTATTCCATACGCATCACGTCCTCAAAGCGCGTCAGGGTGCGACCTTCGCGCAACTGGCGGTGTGCTACGGTCAGGGACAGGGGCGAACGGGTCGCCAGCACCTCCCCCTGATGCTGTGCCCAGTCGCTGTCCTCAAGTTTCAGATCGAGCGCAATATCGGTCAGGGTCGGCTTGCCAAAGATGCGATTGATGGCCTCGGTATGTTCGGTATAGGACGGCAAGCCTGCCGGACGGTCATAACGGGCCAGTATGGCCTCTATATCTTCAGGTGCGGCCGCCAGTTCGGCCTTCAGCGCCGGAAGATCACCTGACGCGACGAAATGGGTGGCAATACCCGCCGCCTTTACATCTGCGCCCCTGAGCCGCTCCCCCGTCAGGGCCAGCCACATGCCCAGTTCCCCCTTCAGGCGCGGCAGGAACCAGCCGCCGCCAACATCGGGGAACAGACCGATACCGGTTTCCGGCATGGCAAACAGCGTGTTTTCCGTAGCAATACGGTAAGCCCCGTGGACAGAGATACCCGCACCACCGCCCATGACGATACCGTCCATGAAGGCGACATAGGGTTTGCTGTAATATTTGATCCGCGTATTCAACCGGTATTCCGTGCGGAAGAAGGCTCTGGCCGCCGCCGCATCCCCCAAACCGCTGCGGGCCATCCGCGCGCTTTCGGCCACGGCCCGAATATCCCCACCGGCACAGAAGCCGCGCGTTTGCGGTGCGTGGTCGATCATCACCAGTTTCACCTGATCGTCCGGCTCCCAGCGCGACAGGACATCGGTAAAGGTCTGACACATATCGGTGGTCAGGGCATGTAAGGCTTCGGGGCGGTTAAGGGTCAGGCGGCCTGCCCCGCCGCTCACACAGGCCAGAAGCGGTTGATCCGTCGCCAGCAGACTGTCCATCGGGCGTCCTCCTCATCTTTTTTATTGCGCACAAAAAGTGCAGCATTTTGGGAATCTAGCCACAGAATGGGTTATTTTTAAATGAATATTTTTCAGGCCTGCGCCTCAGGTTTTTTTGCGGCGCACATAAAGGGTCTTATGCACGCGGGCCACCACCTGACCGGCCTCGTCCATCACCTCAACCGTGAATTCCGGTTCAACCTTCGGCCCCTGATCAGCCAGCCTGCGGATATGGGCAATATCGGCCTCGGGGATATGGAAGCGCGCCCTGACCGGCCCGCGCCCCGGCGTCAGGAAATCGATGCGCGCCGCCTTGTCCCAGATAATATAGTCGCGCCCCAGACGCGCCATCAGGATCGACATGAAAAACGGATCGCACATCGTATAAAGCGACCCGCCGAACTGCGTGCCGACAATATTGCGGTTCCACCATCTGAGCTTCATCTCGACATCGATGGTCGTGAAATCAGGGGATACCTGCCGCACCCTTATGCCTGCGCCCAAAAGCGGCGGATAGAGATTGATCAGACGGAAACGGGCGGGGGAAACCGCCGACAGATGACGCATAAGAACCTTCGCTGATAAATTCCGGCGCGGGGCTCCGGCATTAACCGGAAGTTCGTATCTTGGGCCTATGGTAACAGCATAAGCCTTTCTGGGTTAATGGTTTTTTCACCTTCCCTAACGGCAGCATAACACATTAGGCGATGGTAAAACTCAAGGCGGACTCTGAATGGCGCAGGACGATTATCAAGGTTTCGATCCCCGCATGACTCCCTATAAGGAAGGCCGGGCGGATCAGACATTGCAGGGCCTTTTCCGGGCCAGGACCTTCGTTGTCGGCGACACGCTGGGCTGTACGCGTGCGGCCTCGGCCATCCGTACCGGCCCGAACGATTCCGCCGAACAGGTCAATCAGCTGCTGTTTGGCGAACGCTTCCGCGTCATCGAAAAATCCCGCGACTATGTCTGGGGGCAGGCCCTGCGCGACGGCTATGTCGGCTATGTGCGCGAAAGCGACCTGACGCGCGACTGGCGTGTGCCGACGCATTTCGTCTCGACCCTGCGCACCTATGTCTTCAGTCAGCCCAATCTGAAATCCGCCATTGTCACCGCCTTAAGCCTCAATGCGCTGGTCAGTGTCGATGAGACAGACGGCAAGTTTGCCCGCATCAATGATATGGGCTGGATCTATCTGGGCCACCTCAGCGATTTCGGCGATTTTGCCGGTGACTATGTCGCCGTGGCCGAAAGCTACCTCAATGCTCCCTATCAGTGGGGCGGACGCGAAAGCGACGGACTGGACTGTTCCGGTCTGGTGCAGCAGGCGCTCTATGCCACCGGCCGCGCCTGCCCGCGCGATTCGGACATGCAGGCTGGCCTCGGGGAAGCACTTGAGATCGGCAGTGACCTGAAAGGCCTTTATCGCGGCGATCTGGTGTTCTGGAAAGGCCATGTGGCCATCATGGCCGACGAAGACCATATCGTCCACGCCAACGGCCACCATATGAAAACCGTCATCGAACCCTTGCGCGACGCGGTGGAACGCATTGCCGCCGCCGGTGCCGGTCACCCCACGGCCTTCCGCAGGTTATAGATACACAGTCAAACCCTCTCCGCCCTCTCCGGCAAGGTGCGGGCGGTGGATCGGCGCGCCAGAGACGAGACGGAGGGGGCTTTGGTTTAGAGCGTGTTCCGTTCAAAATGAATCGGAACAACGCTCTAACTTTTTGTTTCAACGCGCTTTTTAATCCGAAAAGTGCATCACACTTTTCGGAAAGCGCTCTAAAACAGCTTGCGCCCCTCGGATTGCGGCAGGCAATAGCCCTGCTCGTAATCACCCGTATCGGTTTCCCCGTCACGGTTTTGCGCCAGATAGGCCCCCGTGCGACGGTCCAGTGTCACCTTCAGACTTTCGCCCTTCTTGCGGCGCTGATTGACCAGTTCATAGAAATTGGCGCTGATGCGCACAGGGCAGCTTACGGTTTCACACAGACTGCCCTTGATCAGGCTTTCGTGGCGCGGATCGGCGAACATCACCTTGAAACGGGCGCTGTCGGCGAACACCCCGGACGGCGTGATTTCGACATTGAACGCGCCCTGCGACACAAGGCGCCCCCTGGCAATGACCTGAGTGTCGCATTTCAGATTCAGCACATCGGCCCTGATCGCTTCCGGCTCTGGCGGGGGCGGCGGTGGCTCAGGAACGCGCACAGGCATCGGCGGCGGTGGAGCGGCCACCCTTATCGGGTCTGTAATCGCTTCGGGCAGGTTCTGCACCTTTGCCGGTGTCGGCAAGGTCGTGACGACCCGCTGTTCCATATGACCGGTCACACCCGTCGGGGCGGAAACGGCCCCTTTCAAACTTTCATAGGGAATCGGTGCGTCGGGCAGTTTCGCTTCCGGCGCAGGCTTTTTCACCACCGCCGGTCGCGGTTTGGGTTTCGGTCTGGGGCGTGCAGGGGTTGCCGGTTTGCTGACGATGTTTTCGTAGTCCGTACCGTCTTCATCCTCAGCCATCACCGCAGGCGCGGCAGCAATCAGCATCGCCGCCATCAACGCTCCCCGATACGCCCACCTGCCCATATGTCAGGACTCCTCACCGAAGCGGTCAGCCACCAGCGCCACCAGCGCATCCACCGCCGCCTGCGCCTGCTTGCCCTCGGCCTCCAGATCAATCGCGGTGCCTTTCGAAGCCGCCAGCATCAGAAGCCCCATGATCGACTGGGCATCCACACGGCTGTCATCCTTGATGACCGTCACCTGCGCATCATAAAGTGCGGCGGTTTTGACGAACTTGGCCGACGCACGGGCATGAAGCCCCTTGTCATTGATAATATCGATATGTGCCGTAATGGTCATGATACCCTGTAATATCGTCTTTTATATTAGCACCCTGTTAACGCTGTTAACCTCAGCGCACAACTTTTACAGCCCGTCGATCAGGCGATAGACGGCACGAACGGCCTGCACCTCGGCCCCGACCGGCTGGCCCACCTGACCGCGCGGGTTCCAGGCATAGAGGTCGAAATGCACCCAGGCTCCGGTCTGAGGGGCAAAGCGTTGCAGAAACAGCGCCGCCGTCACCGACCCTGCCTGCGCCCAACCCGTCGCATCATTGCGGATATCGGCAATGTCGGACTCAAGCGCCGCCTTATAGCCCGCCCACAAGGGCATCCGCCACAACGGGTCATGTGCTGCCTCAGAGGCCGCCTCAAGACGGCGGGCCACGGCCTCATCATCGGTATAGAAGGGCACCACTTCCGGCCCCAGGGCCACACGGGCCGCGCCGGTCAGGGTGGCGAAATCAATCGTCAGATCAGGCTCAAGCTCTCCCGCCCGCGTCAGGGCATCGGCCAGTATCAGCCGCCCTTCGGCATCCGTATTGCCAACCTCGATCGATAAGCCTGCGCGGGAGCCAATGACATCGCCGGGCCGGAAGGCATCGCCGGAAATGGCGTTTTCTACGGCACTGATCAGCACATGCAGCCGCACGCGCAAATTTGACGCCATGATCCATTGCGCCAGCCCCAGCACATGCGCCGCCCCGCCCATGTCCTTTTTCATCAGGCCCATGCCGGAACCGGTCTTGATATTCAGCCCCCCGGTATCAAAGGCCACCCCCTTACCGACCAGAACCACCACCGGCTTCGGTGCTGACGACAGGTCTTCGACCGGCGGCTCCCAGTCGATTTCGATGAAGCGCGGCGCGCGATGGGCCTCCGCTGCACGCCCCACCGCATGAACCGCCGGAAAATTCTCGGTCAGCAGTTCATCGCCGGTAATCACGGTGATCCGCGCCTGATGCGCCTCAGCCACAGCCCGCGCCACTGCCTCTATCTCGGCAGGCCCCATATCATTGGCCGGTGTATTGACCAGATCGCGCACCAGCCTGTGCGCGGCGATTTCGGCCTCTGTGTCGGCACGGCTGGCGTCATCGAGGTCATGATCGGACAAACGCACCGCCTCAGGCGCAGACCCTGAAGGCTTATAGCGGTCAAAGCGGTAACGGCCCTGCGCAAAGGCAACCTGTATCGCCTTGCGCTCAAGCCCTTCCGCCTCCAGACGCCACACCCCTTCGGGCAGTTGCGCCGCCAGCGCCCGGAACAGGGCCGGACGATAGGCCGCCCGCGCCCCCAGACCGAACCACGCCTTCAGCCGCCCGTCGTCCTCCGGCAGGATCACCAGCGACCGCGCCTTGCCGCGAAAACCCTGTGCCTGCAAAAAGGCAGCTTCCTGCGGCGGCAAGGCGGCCAGTGTCTGCGCGCAGGCCTCTTCAAAGACCGCGAACACCGTATGATCAGAAGAAGGGGGATGATCAGAAGAAGGGGGCGTCTGGGACAACATGCAACGATCCGACTGCTAAAAACTTAACCTTATGTTTAAGACTATCAACCAAAACTTAAATTAACCATATATTACGGGGTCAGAACGCCTCCGGTATCCGTTTTTTCAGGATGCGTTTCCTCAGGGTTTGCCCATGCGCCGTCTGCCGCTCCGTTCGTTCTGTCTTCTGGCTCTGATGAGCGCCGCCCCGCTTGGGGTGCAGGCGCAAACACCTCCTACCGCTCAGCCCCCCCAATCTCAGGCTCCACAATCTCAGGCTCCACAGGCGGCCAGTGCCGAAGAACGCGCCGCCGCCCTGCGTGCGGAGCCTCTGGCGCGCGCGGCTTTCTTCAATCGTGAATTTGAGCGCAACCCGACCGATGCCGAGGCGGGCCTTGCCCTGTCCGATGCGCTCAGGGCCCTGGGCCGTTATAATGAAGCCGCCGATGCCGCCCACAGGGTGCTGCTGTTCGCGCCGGACAATTACGAGGCCCTGCTTGGTGCCGCCAAAGGCCATATAGGCGGCAATAACGGCTTTTACGCCATCGACCTCCTGCAACAGGCCACAAAGCTGAAGCCCAATGACTGGCACGCCTGGTCGCTTCTGGGGGTGGCGCTTGATCAATCGAAACGCGGCGATGAGGCCTGGGCCATGTGGGTCAGGGCGCTTAGCCTGTCGCCCGACAATCCGTCGGTTCTGACCAATCAGGCCATGTTCCTGTCCACGCGCGGCGATCTGGCTCAGGCCGAGCAATTGCTGCGCAAGGCACAGGCCCAGCCTTCGGCCAGCATACAGGTCAGGCAGAATCTGGCGCTGGTTCTGGGGCTGCAAGGCAAGCTGCCCGAAGCCGAGCGCCTGCTGCGTCAGGATCTGCCGCCCGATATCGCCGACGCCAATCTGTTGTGGCTGCAAACGGCCCTCAAACCCGCCGCCACGACCCGCACATGGGATAGTCTGGGAGGGGATAGTCTGGGAGGAAATAGTTTGGGCGAAGATAATAAGGGCGGTTAAGGGGCAGGCTCACCGAACCTACCCCCCGGAATGACCTAAGGGCCATAGCCCGCCGCTTCCGTTCCCTCCCCTTCGCCCCCCGATGGTGCCGGAACCCGTGACACTGAAAATGGATGAGACTTAAATAGATAAAAAAACCTCAGCCCCACAGACTCCGGCCAGACAAACCAATAGGGCCGTGGAAGTCAGCCCGCCTGCCTGTTGCGCTCAAACTATACTACCTGAGCGGGTGAATCATACCCCGGATGAGGTATATTGGCCGCAATTTCACCCTATTCTCCGTTAAGCGTCAGGCTCCCCAGCAGACGCAACAGCTCCCGCTGATTGGCCACGCCGGTCTTGGCGAACACGGCCTTGAGCTGTGTGCGCACCGTATGCAGGCTGCGGCTCGTGGTTTCGGCAATGGCCGCAGGCGACAAACCGTCGGCAATGGCCTGCGTGATCAGGCTTTCGGCAGGGGTCAGATTGAACAGGGCCGAAAGCAGAGACGTATGCACCGCCGTACGCTGCCCGCCGCCGGTGACCACCATCAGCACGCTGCGCCCGCCCAGAACATCGCGCGCCATGCCCGTCACCGGCAACAGGTGGATGATGCGCGCCCTGTCCTCCACCGGATCGGTCATGGGCAACGAAAGAGCCGTACAATCCGCCTCATCGAAGCGCAACAGGCTGTGGCTGAACAGGCGGGCGATCTTCTCGTCACGCGGGCGCACCCCCACCGGCGTATCATGGAACAGGGTCTGGAACAGCGGCGTAAACAGGTCATTGGCTGCCTTGAGGCGCCCCTGTGTATCCAGCACACAGGCCGGCAGGCCGACGGCCCTCAGCGCGCCGGTCATCGACTGCGCCCGCTCAATCCCCAGATGCGCCGACAGCCCTAAAGCCCGTTTCAGGTGCGGCCTGAGCGCATTCAGTCCCGGAAGGGCCGCCGTCGCCGAAGCGTGATCGGCAAAGCCCTCAAGCGTCACCAGAAGGCGCACCGTCTCAGAGGCCCGTATCTCGGACGCCGCCGAGGCCCTGATGCCATTGGGAAACAGAAACTGCTGATACATCCGGTTCTGGCGCAGCTCTTCGGGCGTATAGAGATCGAGGTCGATGCAAAAGCCCGCAGGCGACAGGCGCATCAGCCGCTGGATGCGGTCATTGTCAGGATGCGACAGCCAGCCGCCCGATAAGGCCACGGCCATCATTTCCGGCATGGCGCGACTGCCGAGCCAGCCGCCACTGAGCCAGCCTTCCGCCGGATCGGACAGGTTTATGATCATCGCCGCGCGGGTACCAAAGCGCTGACACAGGCGATCAAGCACGCCTTCCCACCGATCATTGATGACCGCCGCTTCATATATGTCTGAAATCAGATCGGCCATAGCACACGCTTTACTGAGACAAATTTCCTTTACAACCCTCGGATACCCCTAGCCCCTGCCCTTACCGCCCGCAAGCCGAAAGCTGTTTTTCTATGGCCCAAACCCTGCCAATCCCCTATACTGCCCGCCGAACCTCAGCGCCTGCGACAAAATGCTCAACAGATTCGCACCCGCCACATATAGAGTTAACTTGCCCTGAACCCACTATATGTGGTGATGTAGGCGTCAGTCAGCGTTCCGCACGATTCGGGAATTTTTATCATGAGCCTTATCCAGCCTGCTCTCTCCAAAGCTGGCCTTCTGACCCCGTCAGCGGCCTATAAGCCCTTCCGTTATCCGTGGGCCTTCGATTTCTGGCAAAAGCAGCAGCAGGTTCACTGGCTGCCCGAAGAAGTGCCGCTGGGCGAGGACTGCAAGGACTGGGCCTCGAAGCTCAATGACAATGAACGCAACCTCCTGACGCAGATCTTCCGTTTCTTCACCCAATCCGACATCGAGGTGCAGGACAACTATATGGAAAAATACGGTCGCGTGTTCAAACCGACCGAAATCAAGATGATGCTGTCGGCCTTTGCCAATATGGAAACCGTCCATATTGCCGCCTATGCGCTGCTGCTGGAAACCATCGGCATGCCGGAATCGGAATTCGGTGCCTTCATGGAATATGAGGCCATGCGCGACAAGCATGACTTCATGCAGAAGTTCGGCGTCGATAGCGATGCCGACATCTGCCGGACGCTGGCCATGTTCGGCGGCTTTACCGAAGGTCTGCAACTGTTTGCCTCCTTCGCCATGCTGATGAACTTCCCGCGCTTCAACAAGATGAAAGGCATGGGCCAGATCGTTTCATGGTCGGTGCGCGACGAAAGCCTGCACTGCGAAGGCATCATCAAGCTGTATCACGCCTTCAACAAGGAAACCGGCGCGGTCACCAAGGCCGTGGCCGATGACATCGTCGATTGCTGCAAGACCGTCGTTGGCCTTGAGGACAAATTCATTGAGCTGGCCTTTGAGATGGGGCCGGTCGAGGGCATGGTGCCCGAAGATATCAAGCAATATATCCGCTATATTGCCGACTGGCGTTTGCGCCAGCTTGAGCTGCCCGAAGTGTTCGGCGTCAAGGAAAACCCGCTGCCCTGGCTTCAGGTGCTGTTGTCGGGCGTGGAACATGCCAACTTCTTCGAGGCCCGCGCCACGGAATATTCCAAGGCCGCCACCAAGGGCCAGTGGACGGGTCAGGAAGGGGTCTGGGACGCTTTCGATACACTTCTGAAAAAGCGTACCGAAGCCACCAAGGGCATCAACGCCTGAACCGAACGTTTTTTCCGGGCGCCTTCCTTCAGGGAGGCGCTCATATATCGTGGCGGCACTGCTCAGGCATCCGCATTAAGACCCAAACGGGCCACTGGTCGCCAGACAAACACACGTCTATGACCAGTGTTGTCATCTCCGAAGGCAAAAGCCTGAGGCAAAGAAAAACCCCTCCACCATTTCTGGCGGAGGGGTTTTTTCGTTTTATCGGTCTGGACGCCCTATTGCGCGGGGGCGTCTGCCGGAGCCTCTGCCGCGGGGGCTGCGCCACCCGGCTGACGGGACGGATCGGGGGCCGGCACCGCATAGCCGGACGAGCCTTGCGTATGCAGCCACGAGATCAGGTTGATCTTGTCCTGGGAATTTTTGATACCGGCGAAGGCCATCTTGGTGCCCTTGACGTGCTTGCCCGGTGCCGTGAGGAACTCATAAAGCTCATCATAGGTCCAGTTCGGCGCTTCGGCCTTATGGGCGACCATGGCGTCGGAATAGGCAAAGCCTGCATGAGAGGCCGGAACGCGCCCGACGACACCCCACAGGTTGGGGCCGGTCATGTTCGGGCCACCCTGAGCGGCATTGTGACAGGAGACGCACTTGGCGAACACCTTTTCACCGGCGGCCACATCGGCTGCCGGAATCACCGTGCCCCAGTCAGGCAGCACTTCGGCGGTTGCCGCTGCGCCACCACCACCGGCAGCCTCTTCAGGCACATCGACGAAATAGCCGGGCTTTTCCGGCGCTTCGGTGTGATAGACTGCATCGACGCCAATGCGCACGCCGACAATGACCAGCGCCGCCGCAAGGCCCGCGCCGAAAATTTTGTTTAACTGAAGGTCTCCGCTCATGCCGCTCAGACGTCCTGACTCAATTTCGGTGGTGCGGCGAAACTTAAAGCGGATGACGGCCCTGTCAAGGGTAACGCCACCACGCGGTTTTTGCCGCGAATTAAGGCTTTGATATGCGGCTCTGTGACACATGGCAGGCCAAGACGCAAGGTCGCTTTCCCTGCATTGGCCAAAAATCCCTGAGAAAACCCGTCGGGAAACCTGTCCCTGCCGCGTCAGATCGTCACACCGGCCCCGCCGCCCCAAAGCGCCCGACACTTGAAAAAGCGACAAAACTGGCGCATTCACGGGTCGGCGTGCTGCCTGAGTACGCCCGTAGCGGAAACCTTCATGACGACGCCTGCTGATCAGAACCGGAAAAAAATCGCCTATCAGGGAGAGGCCGGGGCCTTTAGCCATCAGTCCTGCCGCCGCTGGTTCCCCGACTATGAGCCGACCCCCTTCCCGTCGTTCGAGGCCGCTTTTGACGCCATTGCCTCCGGCGACTGCGCACTGGGCATGATTCCGGTCGAAAACGCCCTGGCCGGTCGGGTGGCGGACGTGCATCATCTTTTGCCCCATTCGGGCCTGAAGATCATCGGTGAACGCTTCCTGCCGATTGAAATGACCCTGATGGGCAATCCCGACACCCGCCTTGAGGACGTCAGGGTCGCCTTTTCGCATACCATGGCCCTGATGCAGTGCCGCAAGAATCTGGCGGCGCTCGGCATCCGTTCGGAACAGTTTTACGACACCGCAGGCGCCGCCCGCGCCCTGAGCCTCCATCCCGACCGCGAACGCGCTGCCATTGCGCCGGAAATCGCCGCCGAGCTGTATGGCCTGAAGATCCTGCGCCGCAATCTGGAAGACGCTCATAATAACACCACGCGCTTTCTGGTGCTGACGACGCAGGCCCATGACAATGCCCCGCCCGCCGAACATATGATGACCAGCTTCGTCTTTGCCGTCAGGAACATCCCCGCCGCCCTGTATAAGGCGCTTGGCGGGTTCGCCACCAATGGCGTCAATATGGTGCGCCTGGAATCCTACAGCCGCGACGGCATCTTCACCTCCAGCTTCTTCTATGCCGAGGTCACCGGCCAGCCGTCGGACACGGCCCTGAAACTGGCCTTTGAGGAACTGGCCTTCTTTGCCGATGAGGTGGAGATTTTAGGCGTCTATGCCGCCGATCCGTTCCGCCGCCAGAACCGGTAAGGCGCTTTATTTTCGCGCCGGTTGCCGATGACTATCAACGCCACAGGCTCTGAAAGACGGTTTTCCCCTGCAAAAGGTTAATATCACCGCCCGCTCCCTGAGGTCGGGTGCGCACCGGCACGCCTGAACCTCTGGCGCCCTGAGGGTCTGATCACGCAAAAAAGGGCTTTGGAATCAGGCCGGATCGTCATTAATACACATTAAGGTTAATTTAAATTAACAGTAAACAAACATTAACCAAAGAATATTTGACGTTTACCATGCTCTTTCACTAGGGATTAATCGTGATTTCGTAGAGTGATCTCGTATTCGGGAGCAAGTGTGCCAGTTACTCACACTCTGAATACAGAGTTTATTGTTCACTTGCTTAACTAACAAAGCCATCTCACGGAGACACCTCATGACCAAGTTTTTCAACCGCTTCCTCAAAGACGAATCCGGCGCCACCGCCATTGAATACGGCCTGATCGCCGCCCTGATCGCTCTGGCGATTATCGGTATCGTCACCACGCTCGGCGGTACGCTGACCAGCAAGTTTACGGCCATTAATACGGAACTTGATAAAGCTAAGGCTGGTTCGTAATACTCTCAGCCGTGCTGATATAATGGCCGCAGATACGCAGTTGTCTGCGGCCTTTTCTGTTTTCGGAGCGCCCGATGCTACGATCCTTCTGGCAAGATGAAACCGGAGCCACCTCTATCGAGTACGCTCTGATCGCCGCCGGTATTTTTCTGGTCTGTGTGCTGGCGATCAGTACATTAGGCGACACGGTACGCACCCTGTATGAAAGGGTCAGCGACGGACTGGCCGCCCCTGAATAATCTCCGCCTCCGAAAAAGCCGCCGCAGGGCGGTTTTTTTTATGCCCATCCTCTCCTTAATCCTTACATCCTCCCCTGTTTACGGGGGTCGAGTTCACGAAACGATCCAGTGAATCGTTTCGTGAAGGAGGGGCGCACGAAGTCGCTGACGGAGCAACTGTCTTGATCAGGCGAAATTTCGATTATCACGGATCATAGCGTTGAGTATGGTGAGCAGCTTTCTGGCAACGGCGATGAGAGCGACC
>Ga0222423_1000186_pt1 | contig 55173 bp, 45 predicted proteins | sample 3A0metagenome_FD_182472 | JGI IMG/M metagenome (GOLD analysis project Ga0222423, IMG submission 182472) | Enriched microbial communities from leaf-cutter ant dump, University of Wisconsin, Madison, United States - 3A0 (version 2) | ecosystem: Environmental > Terrestrial > Nest > Insects nest >...
TTACTCACTTCTCACTCCTCTTCACTCGCTTCTGATTCCAGGTGCTGGAAATTCCCAAGGACTTGCAGATGTTTGCCTACTACCTCGACCTCGCCCTGCGCAGCCTCCGGCGCAACAAGGTGCTGACCGCGCTGATGGTGCTGGCCATCGCGGTGGGCATCGGCGCGAGCATGACCACGCTCACCGTGGTGCACCTGTTGTCCGGCGATCCGATACCCGGCAAGAGCAGCGTGCTTTATTTTCCGCAGCTCGATCCCGAGAATCCCGCCCGACCGGATCACACCGAACCCTATCCCGCGATGGATTACCGCTCTGCCATGGATCTGTGGAGCGCGCATCGCGCCGATCGCCAGGCCATCATCACCAGCAGTTCGGTGAAAGTGCGCGCGCGAGACACCGGCCGGCCGCCATTGATCCTGGGCATGCTTTCGACCAGCGCGGATTTCTTCCCGATGTTCGAGGTGCCGTTCCAGTACGGCTCCGGCTGGAGTGCGCAAGACGATGCGCGCCACGCCCGCGTGGCGGTCATCTCCCATGACCTGAACGACAAGCTGTTCAGCGGCGAAGACAGCGTGGGCCGCACGGTACGGGTGCGCGACACCGACGTGCGCATTGTCGGCGTGCTCAAACCGTGGCGACCCACGCCGCTGTTCTACGATCCGTGGGCCCGGAATTTCAGCAAGACGGAAGACGTGTTTCTTCCCTTTACCAGCAGCATGGAAATCAACGAGGGCAACTTCCAGGCCTTTACCTGCTGGCATGTGCCCGACGACACGCACCATCTGCAGAACGCGGATTGCGTGTGGGTATGGCTGTGGGCAGAACTGGACAGCCCGGCCAAGGTGAGCTCCTACACGCGATTCGTGACCGATTACGCACAGCAGCAGAAGGCGGCAGGGCGATTCGCGACGGGCAAGGAGCATGTCCGCGTGCGCGATGTGATGACGATGCTGACCGAGCGCGGCATGGTGCCGGGCGACGTGCGCCTGCAGGCATGGCTGGCTTCCGCCTTTCTCGCCATCTGCCTGTTCAACGCGGTGGGCCTGCTGCTGGCGAAATTCCTGCGCCGCAGCGGCGAGATCGGTGTGCGCCGCGCGCTCGGTGCAAGCCGCCGTGCGATCTTCGCGCAATGCCTGGTGGAGGCCGGCGTGATCGGTCTGCTGGGTGGGTTCTTCGGCTGGCTGCTGACGTTGGCCGGTTTGTGGCTGGTAAGACAGCAACCGGTGGATTACGCCCATCTTGCGCACCTGGACATCGGCATGTTCCTGGCCACCTTCGTCATGGCGATAGCGGCAAGCCTGCTGGCGGGCGTGATACCGGCGCTGCGCGCCAGCCGCGTGGTTCCCGCCTGGCAACTCAAGGCCCTTTAGTGCGCTATCCCTGCGCGTGATAGCGGCCATCCGTGGCCGCACTCCTCACAAGAGCACTCGAACTGGACATCGTGATGCAGATTCGACCCATACTTGCCGCGTTGCGCCGCCACCGGCTTGCCACGTTGCTGATCGCCATGGAGGTTGCGCTGGCGTGCGCCGTGTTGTGCAACGCGTGTTTCCTGGTGGCGCAACGCTGGAATCTGATCCGTATCAACAGCGGTGTCGACGAAAGCGCGCTGGCCGTGCTGACCGTCAACGGCTTCGAATCCAGCCAGGCAGCGGACGTCAATGCACGCATGCTGGCGGGTTTGCGCGGCATCGCCGGCATGCAGTCGGTCAGCCTGATCAACCAGGTGCCGTTCGGGCCACAGGCCGGCGCTGCCGGCATTTCGCGCGATCCGGGCAGTTTCAAGAACAAGATCGGCGTGGTGGACTTCGTGCTGGGTGGCCCGGGCACCTACGAGGCACTGGGACTGAAACTAGTCGAGGGCCGTTTGCCGCAACCCGACGATTATCGTCCCGCCACCAACTTTGCCCCGCCGGACGCGCAGGTGCTGGTAAGCCGTGCGCTGGCAAATCACGCCTGGCCGGGGGAAAGCCCGCTGGGCAAGGAATTCTGGTGCGACAAGCTGCATTTCCGCGTGATCGGCGTCGTCGACCACCTGGCGCGTGCGCATCCCCGTGACTGGGGCGCGCAGGCCGTGGAATGGGCGGTCTTCACTCCTGTGCTGCCCGGAGGTTCGTTGGCAGGCACGTATCTGTTGCGGGCGAACCCCGCCGATTTGCCACGCGTGTTGCGCACCGCGCGTGACGCGGTGGCGAAGATCGCGCCGGACGTGGTGCTGGATCAGGAGAACAGCCGCACCATCGGCGATCTGCGCGCGGACTACTTCAAATCCGACCGCATCATGATCGACCTTCTGATCGGCGTGATCGTCACCATGCTCGGCGTCACCGCACTGGGCATTGTCGGCCTGGCCAGCTTCTGGGTGCAGCAACGGCGCCGCCAGATCGGCATCCGCCGCGCCATCGGCGCCACCCGCGCCGACATCCTGCATTACTTCCAGACCGAGAATTTCCTCATCGTCACCGGCGGCATCGTGCTGGGCATGGTGCTGGCCTACGGGCTGAACCTCCTGCTGATGACCCAGTACGAACTGCCGCGCCTGCCGCTGTTCTACCTGCCGATCGGCGCGCTGGTGCTGTGGGGTTTGGGGCAACTCGCCGTGCTGGGCCCCGCGCTGCGCGCGGCCGCCGTGCCGCCGGTGGTGGCGACGCGCAGCGTGTGATCGTGTTTTGCGAAGCTGGCCATCGCCGCAACGAGAGCGGGCGTCGGTGGCTTTCTGTTTCAGAGACGTTTTCCAACATGGAGTTGCGATGAGTACCTTCCGTACCGCCTTTTTCTGCGTGGTGGCCGTCGCCCTTGGCACGGCGATGCGCGATGCATCGTCCGCGCCGCTGTCCACCGCTTCTTCCGCGCCGGCAGCGTCGTCCTCCAGCACCGCGCCACGCATGATGTCGCGCGACGAGGTCGTCCGCATCATCGACAACACGCGAAAAATCGTTTCCCCGAACGGCGTGGACGAGCGCATCAAGCTGCGCATCGGCGGCATCGACCAGTGGCTGTCGATTCGCGGGCATGACCGGCGCAACCCGATCCTGCTGTTCATTCATGGCGGCCCGGCCTCGGTGGTGATGCCGGTCAGCTACACCTTCCAGACGCCGTGGGAGGACTATTTCACCGTGGTGCAGTGGGACCAGCGCGGCGCCGGCAAGACCTATGCGGCCAACAGCGAGGCGCAGATGGCGCCGGGCATGAACGTCGATGACATGACCCGCGATGCGGAGCAGGTGGTGCAGTACCTGCGCGCGCACTACGGCAAGCAGAAGATCTTCGTGCTCGGTCACTCCTGGGGCACGGTGCTGGGCACGCGACTGGCGCGGCAGCATCCGGACTGGTTGCACGCCTACATCGGCGTGGGGCAGGTGGTGAACATGCGCCGCAACGAGGCGCTCGGTTTCGATTTCGCCCTGCGTGAGGCGCGGGCCGACCACAACGAAGAGGCCGTGCGCGAACTGCAGGCGTTGCAGCCGTATCCGGGTGATGAGCCGTTGACGCTGGCGCGCATGGCCACGCGCAGCAAGTGGGAAACCTGGTACGGCGGCGTCGCCTACGGTCGCCACGATTTCTCCTGGTACGCCGACGCCTGGGGGCTGTCGCCGGACTATGACCAGCGCGAGATCGACGCGATCGGCAAGGGCAGCCTGTTCACCCTCGATCATCTGCTGCAGCCGCTGATCGACCTGGATCTGGACGATGTCACGGAGTTCCATTGCCCGGTGATCCTGTTCGTCGGCCAGCACGACCAGACCACCTCGCACGAACTGGCCGAGCAGTGGTTCGAGCACGTGCACGCACCGTCGAAGCGGATGGTGCTGTTCGCCGATTCCGCCCACATGCCGATGCAGGAACAACCCGGCCGCTTCCTGATGCACCTGGTCACCGACGCACTGCCGTTCGCCCGCGAGGCCGGCGACGTCGCGCCGGATGAGGTGGTGCGATAGGCGGGGGATGCGTTGCGACGGGCACGCGGCAACAAGATCATGATTGACGCGAGAGGGCGGCATGGTGCCGGGCAAAAGGGAGGGAGCCGTGATGCGATACAGCCTTGAACTGGCCCTGCGTGGCCTGCGCCGCTCCCCGTGGAGCACGTCGCTGGCGATCACCACGGTGGCGTTGGGCTTGGCGGCGTGCATGACCACGCTCACCTTGCTGCACATGCTCACGGCCGATCCGTTGCCGGGGCGCAGCCCGCATCTGTATCTGGCGTGGGTGGATACGGTGCAGGCGAAGCCGAGCGACTATGACTCGCTCAATGGCGTGACGCCGGAAAACTACTTTCGCATCAGGATGGATGATGCGCAGGCGTTGCTGCGGGCGCACCGCGCCGTGCAACAGGTGGCCCTGGCCGGGCTGGATGCCAGTGTGGGTACGGCCGATGGCGACCACGTGCAGCCGGACCAGTCGCTGCTGGGCACCACCAGCGAGTTTGCGCCGCTGTTCGGGCTGGCGCTGCGCCACGGGCGAAGCTGGAGCGCGGCGGAGGACGAGGCCCACTCGCCGGTGGCGGTCATCGACGTGGATCTTGCGCGCAAGTTGTTTGGCACCGTTGACGCCGTGGGGCGCAGCATCCGGCTCGACAAGGCTGTGTTTCGGGTGATCGGCGTCAGCGCCCGCTTCGCGCCGCAACCGCATTTCTACGGGCTGGATCGCTGGGCGTTCAGTGACACCGAGGCCGAGCGGGTGTTTGTGCCCTACACGGCGGCCCTGGATGCCGGCCTGAAGCCGGGCGGCTGGGACCGTTGCGACGAGGCGGCGGACAAGGCATCACGCGCCCTGTTCGACGTCGACGTGGCGCGCTGTGAATGGCTGGCCTACTGGGTGCGGCTGGATACGCCGCGCGAGGTGGCCGACTACCGCCGCTACCTCGACTACTACGCCGAGCAGCAGCCGCTCGACGGCCGCACCAGGCAAAAGGCGCAACTGTTCAGCGTGGCCGGTTGGCTGACGCGGCAGAACGCGGTGCCCGACAACGTACGCCTGAACGTGTGGTTGGCCGCCTCCTTCCTGTTGTTGTGCATGGTCAACGTCGCGGGCCTGCTGACCGCCAAGTTCCTGCGCCGCAGTGCCGAAACCGGCATTCGGCGCGCGCTGGGCGCCTCGCGTGGCGCGGTGTTTGCGCAGCATGTGCTGGAGGCCACCCTGGTCTGCGTGGTCGGCGGCGTGCTGGCCCTGCCGCTGGTTTTGCTGGGGTTGTGGGTGCTGCGCATGCAGGAGCAGGGGTTTACCGACATGGCGCGCCTGGACCCGGCCATGTTCGGCGCCCTGTTCGTGCTGGCGCTGGTGGTGGGTGTGCTGGTGGGCGTGTTGCCGGCTTGGCGCGCGTCCCGGGTGGAGCCCGGCTTGCAGGTCAAGAGCGCCTGAGGAGATCCGATCATGTCGCTGCGCATGCTTTTGTCCACGCTTCGCCGGCACAGCCTGATGCCGATCCTGGTCGCGCTGCAGGTGGCGCTGGCCTGCGCGATCCTGAGCAACGTGCTGTTCATGGTCCAGCAGCAACTGGCGCCCATGCTGTCGCCCAGCGGCATTGCCGGCGACGAGTTGATCCTGATCGACCAGATGACGCCGCGCCAGCATCCATGGAGCGCCGCCGACGTGCGTCGTGGCGAGCAGGCCTTGCGCCAGGTGCCCGGTGTTCGCGATGTCTCGGCGGCGTTCGGCCTGCCAATGGTGTCCGGTGCGCTGATGGACATGGCCTTGCAGGGCGGCAACGGCGCCAAGGTGGGCGTCAACGGCTACCTTGGCGCGGGCCTGGTGAAAACCCTGGGCCTGCAACTGGTGGCCGGGCGCGATTTTCTGCCCGAGGAATACCGCGATTTCGGCATGGGCGGCGTGGGCAACGCGCCATGGGATGCGGGCGCGCCGCAGCCGGTCATCATTACCCGTGCGCTGGCCGAGCAGTTGTTCGACGACGGGCGGGCGCTGGGAAAGGTGCTGACCGATCCCGGTGATGCCGATGACCACGGTTACCGCGTGGTCGGCATCGTGCGGCATTTGCTGCGCAACCAGTTGAGCCTCGCCATCGACGGCCGCTCCGACAACACGGTGCTGCTGGCCCGCCGCATCGGCAGCACTTCATTGTTGAGTTTTGCCGTGCGCGTCGATCCGCCGATCAGCGAGGCCACGCGCACGCGGGTGGCCGAGGCAATCAAGCGCGAGTTCGGCCCCACCATGAAGGCGGACGTGATACCGCGGATCAGCTCCTACGCCGAGCGCCGGGCAAACGCGTTCAAGAGTCATCGCGCGGCGTTGTGGCTTTTTGCGGTGGTGACGGTGACGGTGGTGGTCGTCACCGTGATCGGCATCATGGGACTGACCGGCTTCTGGGTGCAGAAACGCACCCGCCAGATCGGCATTCGTCGTGCATTGGGCGCGCGGCGCGCGCATATCCTGCGCTATTTCCTGATCGAGAATGCCCTGGTCGCCGGCTCGGGCGCCGTGCTCGGCATGCTGCTGGCCGTGCTGGGCAACCACCTGTTGATGCGCCACTACGAGCTGGCGCACCTGCCATGGCGCTACCTGCCGCTCGGTGCGCTGTTGATGCTGGTGCTGGGCCAGCTGGCCGTCCTCGGCCCCGCGCTGCGTGCCGCTGCCGTGCCGCCCGTCGCGGCAACAAGATCATGATTGACGCGCCCCCCGTAGGAGCCCGCTCGCGGGCGATGCTCTTGCTCTTGTTTTTGCAACTCTCGAATCCCGAATCTCGCAAGAGCATCGCCCGCGAGCGGGCTCCTACGTGAGCAGGGCGGCGGTGTTGTCGGCATCGACAGGCGCCAGCCGGTCCAGGCCGTGATGCATGAAGCGTTGCAGGGCGGCGCTGGGGCGGTGGTCGCCGGTGCGGGTTGACCAGGCGGCCTGGCGGGCGAGCAGGGCGGCGGCGGTGCAGCGGGCGAGGGTGGTGGACAGGTGGCGGGCGCCGGCTTCCAGGGTGTCGCGGCGGGGGTGGTCGAGGCGGGCGGCGGCGCGGTCCAGCGTGCGGGTGACGAGGGCGCGTGTGTCGGCGTCGGCATCGGCCAGCCAGTGGTCGATGGCCTGGCGCAGCGGCGCCAGGCCGTCGCTGGAGAGCACGCGCAGGCAGTCCAGCGACAGCACGTTGGTGGTGCCCTCCCAGATCGCGTACACCTGCGCGTCGCGCAGCAGTTGCGGCAGGCCGGTGTCCTCGATGTAGCCGGCGCCGCCGAAGCATTCCAGCGCCTCGGCGCAGATCGTCACCGCCAGCTTGCCGGTCCACAGCTTGGCCAGCGGCGTGAGCAGGCGCAGCAGCGGCGCGTCGTGCGCGGCGCCGTGCTCGACGCGGCCCAGCGTGTGCGCCACCTCGAATGCCAGCGCGAACGCGCCCTCGAACTCGGCCTGCATGTCGGCCAGGGTGTGGGCGTGCAGTGGCTGCTCGATCAATGGACGGCCAAACGCCTGTCGCCGCGTGGCGTAGTCGCGGGCCAGCGCGATGGCGCGCGCCATGCTGGCCACGGCGCAGACCGCGTTCCACGTGCGGGTGACGTTGAGCATCGGCGCCACCTGGCGCACGCCGTGGGCCAGCTCGCCCACGGGCCAGGCGGGCAGGCCGTCGAGGTGGATCTCGGCGGTGGGCAGCTCGTGCGTGCCGAGCTTGTCTTTCAGGCGGTCGATGACGAGGGCGGGGTGGCGTCGCGCGCCGTCCATCGTTTCCACGTAGAACAGGGCCAGCGCCGCGTTGCCGTCGCCGGCGCCCTCGGGACGCGCCAGCGCCAGCGCGGCCTCGCCCACCACGGCCGAGCTGAACCACTTGCGCCCGTGCAGCCGCCACTGGCCGTCGGCGTCGCGTCGCGCCACGGTTTCGCTGTGGCTGACGTCGGAGCCGCCGATGGTCTCGGTCATCCATTGCCCGCTCAGCCACAGCTGCGCCGGATCGCGACTGAGAAAGTGCGGCAGCGCGCGCGCCATCAGCTCGTGGTTGCCGCTGGCCTTGAGCGCGGTGGCGGCGCCGTCGGTCATCGCCAGCGGGCAGGTGTAGAACTCGCTGGCCAGGTGGTACAGGTAGACCCGCGCGAACTGTCCCAGCCGCGCCTCGGCGTCGTCCTGGTGGCCGGCGGCCAGCACGGCGTGGCGCGTGGTCAGCACGGGGCCTTCCTGCCAGGCGGTGGTCAGCTCGATGCGGTCCACGCGGTTGCCCCACGCGTCCCACGCGGTGAGCACCGGTTTGCGCGGTGTGGTGCTGCGCGCGCGTTGCCAGGCCATCACGGCGTAGTCGCCCAGCGCGTGGAGATCATCGTCCAGCGCGGCGCGCTGGGCGGGCGGCACGGCGCGATCGAGCAGGCCGTGCAGCAGCCGGTCGTTGCGGTACGGCTGCGCCAGTTGCGGACCTTGCTGCAGGAATCCCATGGGTGTGCTCCCGTCAGGTGGCCGGAGGGCGAGTATAGAAATCTTTCCCGTGGGGAAACGTGAGCGCGGCGGCCACTAGAATGGGCGGGTTTCCAGCCAGGCGCGTCTACGCCATGACCCAAGCTCCGGTGCCGCGCGTGGCGGTGTTGATTCCGTGCTTCAACGAGGCGGTGGCGATCGCCGCCGTGGTGCGTGCGTTTGCCGCCAGCCTGCCGCAGGCGCGCATCGTGGTGTACGACAACAACTCCACCGACGACACCGCGCGCCTTGCCCGCGAGGCCGGCGCCGAAGTGCGGCAGGAGCGCCTGCAGGGCAAGGGGCATGTGGTGCGCCGCATGTTTGCCGACATCGACGCGGACATCTATGTGATGGTGGATGGCGACGCCACCTACGATGCCGGCGACGCGCCGGCGATGGTCCAGCGCCTGTGCGACGAGCGCCTGGACCTGGTGGTGGCCAGCCGCACCAGCGACGATGCCCAGGCGTACCGCCCCGGCCACGCCTGGGGCAATCGCCTGCTGACCGGCCTGGTGGGCTGGATCTTCGGTCGCACGTTTACCGACATGCTGTCCGGCTACCGGGTGATGTCGCGCCGCTACGTCAAGTCGTTTCCGGCCCATGCGCAGGGTTTCGAGACCGAGACGGAGCTGGCCATCCACGCGCTGGAGCTGCGCATGCCGGTGGCGGAGATGCCCAGCCGCTACGGCGCGCGGCCGGCCGGTTCGCACAGCAAGCTCAACACCTGGCGCGATGGCTGGCGCATCCTGCTGACCATCGTGCGGCTGGCCAAGAACGGTCGGCCGCTGGCGTTTTTCTCGGTGGCCTGCGCCTTGTGCGTGGCGCTGGCGGTGGGGTTGTCGCTGCCGCTGCTTGAAACCTATCTGAGCACGGGCCTGGTGCCGCGCTTTCCCACCGCGATCCTGTGCGCGTCGCTGTGCCTGCTCGGCAGCGTGTTCCTGGTGTGCGGGCTGGTGCTGGACACGGTGACGCTGGGCCGGCGCGAGCAGAAATACCTGGCCTACCTCAACCAGCCGGGCCTGCCCGCCGCGGACGAGCCGCGCTGATGCGGGCGCTGGATGCGCGGGCGTTTTCCGGTGTGCGCGCCTTGCTGGCGTGCCTGTCCTTCGGCGCGCTGCTGTCGGTGCTGCGCGGGCAGGATGCCAACTGGGACCTGAAAAACTACCACCTGCACAACGCCTGGGCCGTGCTGCACGGGCGGCTGGCGCTGGACCTGGCGCCGGCGGGCCTGCAGAGCTATTTCAACCCGCTGCTGGACGTGCCGTATTACCTGCTGGGTACGGGGCTCTTGCAGCATGCGCCGCGCGTGTTGGCCGGGGTGCAGGGGCTGTGGTACGGCGGCCTGGTTTTCATGCTGTTTCGCATCGCGGTGCGGCTGGCGCGGCTGGGTTCGCGCACGTTTGGCTGGGCCGACGTGCTGGCGGTGCTGATCGGCGTGACCGGCACGATGACGGTGTCGCAGGCCGGCTCCAGCTTCAACGAGCTGCCGCTGGCGCTGTTCATCGTGTCCAGCCTGTACGTGCTGTTGCCCTTGTGCGGCGATGCGCCGTCGCCACGGCCGTGGCGGCGCGCGCTGGCGGCCGGCCTGCTCGCCGGCATCGCCGCCGGGCTCAAACCCACCGCGATCGTCTACCCGCCCGCGCTGGTGCTGGGCCTGTGGCTGGCGCTGGGCATGCGGCGCGAGGCGTGGCGGCTGGCCATCGGCTTTGGCGTGGGCGCGCTGGCGGGGTTCGTGCTGGCCTATGGCTGGTGGGGCTGGCAGTTGTACGCGCTGACCGGCAACCCGGTGTTTCCGCTGTTCAACCAGGTGTTCCATTCGAGCTGGGTGCCGGCGCTGGGCGGCACGGATCGCCAGTACATGCCGCGCAACCTGGTGCAGTGGCTGTTCTATCCGTTCTATTGGGTGGGCAAGAGCCATCGGCTGGTCACCGAGGTGAACGTTGCCGACCCGCGCTATGCGCTGGCCTACCTGTCGGTGCTGGCGCTGGCGGTGCTGCCGTGGCTGCGGCGACGCGCGCTGGATCGGGCCACTCGCCTGCTGCTGGTGTTCGTGGCGGTGGCCTACGGCTTGTGGCTGGGTTTGTTTTCGATCCTGCGCTACGCGGTATCGCTGGAGCTGCTGTCGGGCCTGTTGCTGCTGGCCGCGTTGCGGATGGCCGCGCCCGCTGATGGCGTGCCGCGCCGGTGGCTGGCGGGCGTGATGGCGGCTGTTTTCGTGATGCTGCTGGGCTTGAGCCGCTATCCGGGCTGGGGCCATGTGGCGTACGGCGAGGTCGCGTTTGACGTGCGCGCGCCGGCCGTCGCGCGTGGCAGCCTGGTGCTGGTGGTGGGGCAGCCGAACGCCTACGTGATCCCGTTTCTGCCGCACGCGCCGGACAACCGCTACATCGGCCTGAGCTGGTTCACGCAGTCGGCGCGCGGCTTTGGGCTGGATGCGCGCGTGGGCGAGCGGATCGCCGCGCATCACGGCGCGGTGCATGCCCTGCTGCGTGACGATGCCGGCGACGACCTGGCCTTGCTGCAACGCTATCTGCCCGGTGCGCGCCTGGCCGGTTGCGCGCCGGTGCGCAGCGGGCTGGAGCAGCGGCGCGGCGGCAAGGACGCCTCCGGCCACCTGCGCATCTGCCGGGTGGAGCGCCCCGGCTGAGGCCAGCCGGGGTCAGCGCGTCTTGCGCTTTACCCCGGCGCCGAGCAGGCCGATCAGCAGCACGGTCAGCACGATCTCGGTGGCGGCCAGCGCGCGCTGGCCGGCCGCGCTCCATGCCTCGGACACGCCGTGGCAAAAGTAGAACAGGCTGAGGATGCCGACCCACAGCAGCGCGCGGCGCGTGTTGCCGATGGCCAGCAGCGGCAGCAGCAGCGGTACGGTGGTGATCGCCAGCAGCAGGGCCAGCGGCATGCTCTGCGGCGGAAACAGCCACGCGTGCCAGACCGGTTGCAGCACGGTCAGCGCGGCCCACGCCGCCAGGCCCAGGCGCTGTTCGGCGGGCAGCGCGCTCATGCGGCCACCGCCAGCTTGCGCGCGGTGTCGGCCAGGCGACGGCCCAGCGCACGGGCCAGCTCGCGCTCGTGCTCGCTGATCGCGTTGTCGCCCTTGGCGCCCGCCACGTGGCTGGCGCCGTAGGGCGTGCCGCCGGTCCGGGTGAGGTTGAGCGCCGCCTCGGTGAACGGCAGGCCCAGCAGCAGCATGCCGTGATGCAGCAGCGGCAGGGCCATGGTGAGCAAGGTGGACTCCTGGCCGCCGTGCATGGTGCTGGTGGAGGTGAACACCGCCGCCGGCTTGCCCACCAGCGCGCCGCTGGCCCACTCGGCGCCGGTGGAGTCGAGAAAATGCTTGAGCGGCGCGGCCATGTTGCCGAAGCGCGTGGGGCTGCCCAGCGCCAGGCCGACGCAGTCGAGCAGGTCGTGCTTTTGCACGTAGGGCGCGCCCTCGTCGGGCTCGGGCGGCTGCGCGGTCTCGGTGACCGGCGCCACCGGCGGCACCTGGCGCAGGCGCGCGCGCATGCCGGGCACCTCCTCGATGCCGCGCGCGATCAGTCGCGCCAGTTGGGCGGTGTGGCCGTTGCGGCTGTAGTACAGCACCAGCAGGTCGTGGCTCATGGGTGTGGGAGGTTCATGGGCAATGCGCTAGTGTACCGGGCCATTGCCGCGCCACCGATGGAAGAGCGCATGCCCATCCGCTTCAATCGCGAACGCAACGTCAATTTCGGCCGGTTCATCTGGCAGCGCTTCGTGGACGACAAGTGCTTCGAGACCGCCGGCGCGCTGTCGTACACCACGCTGGTGTCGCTGGTGCCGCTGATGGTGGCGGCGCTGGCGATGTTCTCGGTGTTTCCGGTGTTTGCCGGCGCGCGCGATACCGTGCTGGATTTCGTGTTTCGCAACTTCGTGCCGGCGGCCGGGCGCAGCGTGCAAGAGGCGCTGCAGGTGTTTGCCTCCAATGCCAGTGGACTGACCGGCATCAGCATCCTGGTGATGCTGTTCAGCGCCATCTCGATGATGGTGAGCATCGAGGACCGGCTCAACCGCATCTGGCGTGTGCGCCAGGCGCGCGGCTGGGTGTCGCGATTGCTGCTGTACTGGGCGGCGCTGACGCTGGGGCCGATCCTGGTGGTGGGCGGGTTGGCGGTCAGCTCGTACATCACCGCGCTGCCGATCCTCAAGGGCACGGCGGTGCAGCTGGGGCTGGGCGGCTACCTGCTGCGCGGGCTGCCGTTCGTGGTCACCTTTGTCACGCTGTGGCTGCTGTATGCGGTGGTGCCCAACCGCCGCGTGCGCCGCCGTGACGCCACCATCGGCGCGCTGCTGGGCGCGGTGCTGTTCGAGGTGGCGCGCTGGGGCTTCCGGTTGTTCGTGCACAGCGCGCATACCTACCAGCAGATCTACGGCGCGCTGGCGGCGATCCCCATTTTTCTGCTGTGGATCTACCTGTCGTGGGTGATCGTGATCCTGGGCGCGTCGATCGCCGCGTCGATCTCCTCGTTCGAATACCACCCGGCCAACAGCACCTTGCCCGAGGGCGCGGAGTTTCTCGGCCTGCTGGTGGTGCTGCGGCATTTCGTGGAGGCGCAGCGCCGTGGCGGCTGCGTCGATGCGGCCGGCGTGCGCGCGCGCGAGCCGTACCTGCGCAGCGCGCTGATCGCCGCCTGCTTCGAGGACTTGCAGCGCGCCGACCTGATCCGCCGCGGCGAGGCCGGCGGCTGGATGCTCAGCCGCAGCCTGGACAGCACCGACCTGCTGCGCGTCTACCAGCACACCGACTACCGCCTGCCGCTGCAGCCCGCGCAGCAGGTCGAGGCGCTGGGCATCGACCTGGCCCCCGAGCTGCTGGCCATGCTGTCGGATGTGGCCCGCTCGCTGCAGGCCCAACTCGGCACGCGACTGGACCGGCTCTACCCCACGACCGGCACGTCGCCGGTCGATACCGAGGAACTCCCCGCATGAAACTGTCCACCCTGCTGGCGGCGTCGCTGTTTGCCGCCGCTGCGGTTTTCGCCGCGCCCGTCGTTGCCGCCACGCCGCCCGCGCCGTCGCTGAAGGTCACCACGCTGGACGGCCAGCCGTTCGACCTGGCCGCGCAGCGCGGCAAGTGGGTGATCGTCAATTACTGGGCCACCTGGTGCGTGCCGTGCATCAAGGAGATGCCGGACATCTCCCGTTTCGTGGCCGCGCACAAGAACGTGACGGCGATCGGCCTGGCCTACGAGGACAGCGAGCCGGCCGAGATCAAGGCGTTTCTGGCCAAGCGGCCGGTGGTGTACCCGATCGCCCAGGTGCCGCTGGACCAGCCCGTGCCCGGTTTCGAGGAGCCGGCCAACCTGCCCACCACCTGGCTGATCGACCCGCAGGGCAGGGTGGCCGACCACGTCGTGGGCCCGATCGACGACGCCTGGCTCGCCGCGCGGATCAAGTGACCATGCCCACCGCGCTGTTCATGGTCGAGGGGCGGGTGCAGGGCGTGTTCTACCGCGCCAGCACGCGCGAGCAGGCGCTGGCGCTGGGCCTGTCCGGCCATGCGCGCAACCTGCCCGACGGCCGCGTGGAAGTGCTGGCCAGCGGCGCGGGTGAATCGCTCGACGCGCTGGAGCGCTGGCTGTGGCAGGGGCCGCCGGCGGCGAACGTCACCTCGGTGCGCCGCGAAGCGTTGGCGCCGCGCCAGTTGCAGGGGTTCGTCACGGGGTGAGCCGCGCGCCGCCCCGCGCCAAGCGCGGGGCCTGCGGTGCGCGGGCTTTTTCGCTGGCGCGGCAGGGGCGCAAAGACATAAGAGCGAACCCCTCCCCGGCCCTCCCCTGCAAGCAGGGGAGGGAGCAAAAGCCGAAGCTCCTCCCCCTGCTTGGCAGGGGGAGGTTGGGAGGGGGGCTTTTCAGGCCCCGCCCAGCGCCTGCAACTGGTCGGCCTGCTGCTCGCGGGTGAGTGCGTCGATCAACTCGTCCAGCTCGCCCTGGATCACTTCCGGCAGGCGGTAGAGGGTGAGGTTGATGCGGTGGTCGGTGATCCGGCCCTGCGGAAAGTTGTAGGTGCGGATGCGCTGGCTGCGGTCGCCGGAGCCGACCTGCAGGCGGCGCTCCTCCGATTGCGCGGCGCTCTGCTTGCTCTGCGCCTCGTCCAGCAGGCGGGCTTTCAGCAGGCTCATCGCGCGGGCGCGGTTCTTGTGCTGGCTGCGCTCGTCCTGGCATTCCACCACGGTGCCGCTGGGCAGGTGGGTGATGCGGATGGCCGAGTCGGTCTTGTTGACGTGCTGGCCGCCGGCGCCGGATGCGCGGAAGGTGTCCACCTTGAGGTCGGCCGGGTTGATCTCGATCTCGTCGATCTCGTCCAGCTCGGGCAGGATCGCCACGGTGGCGGCCGAGGTGTGGATGCGCCCTTGCGATTCGGTTTCCGGCACGCGCTGCACGCGGTGCGTGCCGGACTCGAACTTCAGCCGCGAATAGGCGCCGTTGCCCTCGATGCGGGCCACGATCTCCTTGTAGCCGCCATGCTCGCCGGCATGCTCGCTGAGCACCTCGACATGCCAGCGGCGGCTCTCGGCGTAGCGCAGGTACATGCGGAACAGGTCGCCGGCAAAGATCGCCGCCTCGTCGCCGCCGGTGCCGGCGCGCACCTCCAGGTAGAGGTTGGCGGCGTCGCGCGGGTCGCGCGGCAGCAGCAATACCTGCAGCTCGCCGTCCAGCGCCTGCAGCCGCTGCTCCAGCCGCTGCACGTCGTCGGCGGCCATCTCGCGCAGGTCGGGGTCGTCGAGCATGGCGCGGCTGTCGGCAAGCTCCTGCTCGGCCTGGTTGTACTCGCGCAGCGCGCTGGCGACCGGCTCAAGCTGGGCGTACTCCTGCGACAGCGCGCGAAAGCGCGTGTTGTCCTCCAGCACCTCCGGCTGCGACAGCAGCAGGCCCACCTCCTCGTGGCGTTCGGCGAGGGCTTCGAGCTTGCGGCGGATCGATGGCGTCATGCGTGGAGGCGCTCGCTTCTTTGGTAGGAGCGCACCCTGTGCGCGATCACGGTCAGGCGAAACCGACGATTATCGCCGATTGGATTGCGCACGGGTGCGCTCCTACCGTGTCGTGTCGTCGTCCAGTCCGTACAGCCGACCGGCGGCGTGCAGCAGGTCGAGGTCGCCGCTGAGCGCGGCCTCGCGCAGGCGCGCGCTGGGGTGGTGCAGCAGCTTGTTGGTGAGGGTGTTGGCGAGAAAGGCCAGCGCCTCGTCCGGCGGCTTGCCATGGGCCAGCATGGCGCGGGCCTTCTCCAGCACCTCGTCGCGATAGGTCTCGGCGTGGTGGCGCATGTCCACGGCGGGATTCTTCAGCGTGAGCGCGCGGCGCCAGGCCATGTAGCGGTCCACCTGCAGGTCGATGATCGCCTCGGCCTCCTGCGCGGCGGCGGCGCGCGAGCGGCGGTTGTCGTCGATCACCTGCTGCAGGTCGTCGATGCCGTAGAGGTAGACGTCGGGCAGCTCGGCCACGCCGGCCTCGATGTCGCGCGGCACGGCGATGTCGACCATGAACATCGGCTTGCGCCGCCGCGCGGCCATCGCCTGCTCGACCATGGCGCGGGTGATGATGGGCGTGCGCGCGGCGGTGGAGGAGATCACGATGTCCGCCTCGGCCAGGTGCTGCGGCAGGTCGGCCAGCGCCACCGCGTAGCCCCCATGGCGGGCGGCCAGCTCCTGCGCGGTTTCCAGCGTGCGGTTGGCCACGATCAGCCGGCGCGCCTGCTTGTCGGCCAGGTGCCGCGCGGCCAGCTCGATGGTGTCGCCGGCGCCCACCAGCAGCACGCAGGCCTGCTTGAGGTCGGCGAAGACCTGCTCGGCCAGCCGCACGGCGGTGAACGCCACCGACACCGTGTGCGCGCCGATGCGGGTATCGGTGCGCACGCGCTTGGCCACGGCAAAGGTGTGCTGCAGCAACCGGTCCAGCGGCGCACCCAGCGCCTGTGCGGCGCGGGCCTGCTGGTAGGCGTCCTTCACCTGGCCCAGGATCTGCGGCTCGCCCAGCACCATCGAGTCCAGCCCGGTGGCGACGCGGAACATGTGCCGCACCGCCTGCTGTTCATCGTGCCGATACAGGAACTCGTCCAGTTTGCCGGGAGTCAGGTGGTGGTGACGGTTCAGCCATTGCTGCGGGACATCCTCGGCGCCGGCGGCCACGCCCACGTACAGCTCGGTGCGGTTGCAGGTGGACAGGATCAGCGCCTCTTCCACGCCCGGCTGGCCGCGCAGCTCGCGCACGGCGCTGGCGGCGGCGTCCGGATCGAACGCCACCCGCTCGCGCAGGTTGACCGGCGCGGTGAGGTGATTGAGCCCGAGGGCGATCAACGGCATTTCTGGGGGAATCCCGGCGGGAATGTCGGCAGCGTAGGCTAAGCTTGATGCACGGTGCCGTGTGAGGCGAATACGGCGAAACAGGTCGGAAAAACGGTGGCTAGTGTGCGGAGCAGGGCGTTCAACTTCAAGCAACTGCGGCATTTTACGGCAGGCGCGGCGTTGTTGCTGGCGCTGGGCGGATGCACCGCCGTGGTGCCCCGCGCGGCCGTTGTGCCGGCACCGCCGCCGGACCAGCCGCTGACCCGCCTGGTGGTGGCCACGCCCGATGCCGACCACGACCTGCTGGCCCAGTTGCTGGCCGGCGAGATGGCACTCAACCGCACCGACCTGGCCGCCGCCGCCGACTACTACGGCAAGGCCGCCCAGCTCAGCGACGAGCCGGAGGTGGCCGAGCGCGCCACCGGCCTGGCCATGGCCGTGCACGATGCGCCCGCCGCGCAGCGGGCGCTGGCGCGCTGGCAAGTGCTGGGCGCCTCGCCCGCCGCGCTGGCGCAGGCCCGCGCCGAACTGGCGCTGGAACGCGGTGACGGCGACGAGGCCCGCCGCCAACTCGATCGCCTGCTGACCACCGGCGACGGCGATGCCTGGCGCCAGTTCGGCCACGTGCTGCTGGGTGCGCGCGACCAGGCCCAGGCCGCGCGGCTGCTGGAGTCGCTGGCCACGCCGTCGCGCCTGCCGGACGATCCCAAGGCCTGGCTGGCCATGAGCGAGCTGGGCCAGAAACTGGGGCGCGCCGCCTACGCCCGGCAGATCGCCACCGCCGCCATGCAGCGCTTCGGCACGCCGGAAACCTGGGTGTGGGCCGCGCAGGCCGCCGCCCGCGACGGCGACGCCGCCGGTGCACGCAGCCTGCTGCGCCAGGCGGTGGTCCGCCATCCGCGCGACATCCCGCTGCGGCTGGGCTATGCCGGCCTGCTGAACCAGGCCGGCGACACGGCGGCGGCTGCCGCCGTGCTCGAGCGCGGCCCGCAGAACGCCGACACCTACGCCCTGCGCGCGGCGCTGGCCGCCGACGCCGATGACCAGAAAACACTGGCCTCGCTGTACCGCCAGGTGCAGCGCGCGCCCGTGGACATCCGCCAGCACAGCGCCTACCTGCTGGGCCAGCTGGCGCAGATGCTGCACCACGACGACGACGCGCTGACCTGGTACGACCAGGTGGAGGACGACGATCCCCACGCCTTCGACGCCGACCTGCACACGGCCGTGATCCTGCAGTCGCAAGGCCACGCGGACGAGGCCCACGAGCTGATGCAGCAACTGCAACTGGATTACCTCGACCAGCCCGCCGAACTGCGCCAGGCCTACCAGGTGGATGCCGAGCTGTACATGCGCGAGCAGCGCTACGCCGAGGCCGAGGCCGCGTTCAACCGCGCCCTGCAGGTGGTGCCGGACGATCCGGGCCTGCTGTACGGCCGTGGCCTGGCCTACGCCGAGGGCGGCCAGGTTGACCTGGCGGTGCAGGATTTCCAGCACCTGCTGCGGATCAAGCCCGGCGACGTCGATGCCAGCAACGCGCTGGGCTACACCCTGGCCGACGCCGACCGCGACCTGCCCGAGGCCGAGCGGCTGCTGCGCGTGGCGCGCCAGGCCAAGCCGGACGACCCGGCCATCGCCGACTCCTGGGGCTGGCTGCAATACCGCCAGGGCCACATGGACGAGGCGGTGAAAACCCTGCGCGGCGCCTGGCAGGCGCGCAAGGATACCGATGTGGGCCTGCACCTGGCCGAGGTGCTGTGGAAGCAGGGCCGCCAGCAGGACGCGCGCCGCATTGTCGATGAGGTGCAGCGGCTCGATCCGCAAAGCCCGGCGCCCGGCGACCTGCTGAAAAGGCTGCAGCCGTGAGGGGCCTGCTGCGCGCCGGCGCGCTGCTGCTGACGCTGCTGCTGGCCGCCTGCGTGGCGCCGGTGCGCACCACCGGCGACGCCGGCCAGCTCCATGCCCAGCGCGACCGCGAGCGGGCGCTGGCCGGCGTTGATCGCTGGACCTTGCAGGGGCGGCTGGGCGTCTCCAACGGCAACGACGGCGGCAGCGGCAGTTTCCAGTGGAGCCAGGATGGCGACCGCTACGAATTCGTGCTGCGCGTGCCGGTGACGGGCAAGAGTTTCCGCCTGAGCGGCGACGCCGGCGGCGCATTGGTGGAGGGGCTGGACGGCGGTCCGCGGCGCGGTCGCGATGCCGAGTCGCTGATGCGCCAGACGCTGGGCTGGGATGTGCCGCTGCGCGAGCTGCGTGCCTGGGTGCTGGGCCTGCGCGCCGATGCCGGTCCGGCCGAGCTGGCTTTCGGCGCCGATGGCCTGCCCTCGCTGCTGCAGCAGGACGGCTGGAGCGTGGACTACCGTGCCTGGGACACCACGCACCAGCCGCCGCTGCCCACCAAGCTGTACGCGGCCAAGCCGCCGTACAAAGTGAAGCTGGTGATCGAGTCGTGGCAGCTGCCCTAGGTCGCCGCCGATCCGGCCGCCTGCCGCTACACTGCGCGCCCGCATGAACACCTTCGCCCCGCCCATCCCGGCCTGCACCATCGCGCGCGCCCACGCCGCGCAGGTGGATGCGCTGTGCGCCATCGAGCGCCAGGCCGTGCAGCTGTTTCGCGGCCATCCGGCATGGCCCAGCTACGCCGCCATGACGATCCCGCCGGCACTGCTGCAGCTGGCGATCAGTCGTGGCCTGGTCTGGGCAGCGCTGGATGACGGCGAGCCGGTGGGTTTCGTGTGGCTGGACACCGACGTGGGCGAGGGCGCCATCGGCATTGCCGAGATCGACGTGCTGCCCAGCCACGGCCGGCGCGGCATCGGCGCGGCGCTGCTGGAGCACGCCTGCGACTGGGCGCGCGCGGCGGGCTACCGCCGCGTCGACCTGGGCACCCTGGCCGACGTGCCGTGGAACGCGCCGTTCTATGCGCGGCATGGCTTTGTGGCGGTGGACAAGGACGACCCGGCCTATGCGCGCGCGCGCCAGCGCGACCGCGACAACGGTTTTCCCGAGCACCTGCGCCAGTTCATGAGCCGGCCCCTGCCGCCCTTGGCGGCCGATGACTGGAGCGTCTGGCCGGCGCCGGCCAAGCTCAACCTGTTTCTGCGCATCGTGGGCCGTCGCGCCGACGGCTACCACGAGCTGCAAACCGTGTTCCGGCTGCTGGACTGGGGAGACGAGATCCGCCTGCGGCGGCGCGCCGACGGCCAGGTTCGCCGCGTGGGCGACCTCCCCGGCGTGCCGGCCGAGCACGACCTGGTGGTGCGGGCGGCGCGGCTGCTGCAGGCCCGTGGCGCCGGCCTGGGCGTCGACGTGGCGGTGGACAAGCGCATCCCCATGGGCGGCGGCCTGGGCGGCGGCAGCTCCGACGCGGCCACCGTGCTGGTGGCGCTCAACCACCTGTGGGGGCTGCGCCTGCCGCTGGACGAGCTGGCCGAGCTGGGCCGGCAACTGGGCGCGGACGTGCCGGTGTTCGTGCGGGGCCGCTCGGCGTGGGCCGAGGGCGTGGGCGAGAAACTGGTGCCGCTGCCCTTGCCGCGCCGCTGCCACGTGGTGCTGGACCCGCACGAGGCGGTGTCCACCGCGGCGCTTTTCCAGGCCCCCGAATTGACACGAAATTCGCCGCGGGCGACAATTTCATCCTTTGTTTCCGGCGAAACGGCGGACAACGCCTTCACGCCCGTCGTGCGGACACGGCACCCGCGGGTGGCCGCGGCGCTGGACTGGCTGGCGGGCTTTGGCCCGGCGCGGCTTTCCGGCAGCGGTGGCTGCGTGTTTCTGGAAACGAAATCGCTTGACCGGGCGGTGGCCGTTGCGCGCCGCTGCCCATCGGCGTTCTCGGCCCATGTGGCTGCGGGCGTGGATGTTTCACCGTTGGAGCAGGCCCTGGCGCGTCATCGCGGCGCGGCCTGAGCCCTCACAGGCGCGGCGGCGGTTGCCGACGGACCGGACCAAAGCACGACCGAAACGACAAAACACTGGGGCGTCGCCAAGTTGGTTAAGGCACGGGATTTTGATTCCCGCATGCGCAGGTTCGAATCCTGCCGCCCCAGCCATCACGAGCCATGGCTTCCGAGGTAATGACTGTGGACACGTCCACTCCGATGCTGCTTTTTTCCGGCAACGCGCACCGCGCGCTGTCCGAGAACGTCGCCCAGCGGCTGGGCGTGCCCCTGGGCAAGGCGCAGGTCGGCACCTTCAGCGATGGCGAAGTGCAGATCGAGATCGAGCAGAACGTGCGCCGGCAGGAGGTGTTCGTCATCCAGCCGACGGGCGCGCCGAGCGCGGAGAACCTGTTCGAGCTGCTGGCGCTCACCGATGCGCTCAAGCGCGCCTCCGCCGCCAGCGTCACCGCGGTGATGCCGTATTTCGGCTACGCGCGGCAGGATCGCCGGCCGCGCTCGGCGCGGGTGCCGATCACCGCCAAGCTGGCCGCCAAGATGGTCAGCGCGGCCGGCGTGGACCGCCTGCTCACGGTCGACCTGCATGCCGACCAGATCCAGGGCTTTTTCGACATCCCGGTGGACAACGTCTACGCCTCGCCGGTGCTGCTGGCCGACATCTGGCGCAACCACAGCATGGACGACCTGATCGTGGTGAGCCCGGACGTGGGCGGCGTGGTGCGCGCGCGGGCCATCGCCAAGCGGCTGGATGACGCCGACCTGGCCATCATCGACAAGCGCCGCCCGCGCGCCAACGTCTCCACGGTGATGAACATCATCGGCGACGTGGACGGCAAGACCTGCGTCATGGTGGACGACATCGTGGACACCGCCGGCACCTTGTGCGCGGCCGCCGCCGCCCTGAAGGAGCGTGGCGCCCGCAAGGTGATCGCCTACTGCGTGCACCCGGTGCTGTCCGGTGCGGCGGTGAGCAACATCGAGAACTCGCAGCTCGACCAGCTCATCGTCACCAACACCTTGCCGCTGCGCCCGGAAGTGCAGGCCTGCGGCAAGATCCGCCAGCTCTCGGTGGCCGAGCTGCTGGCCGAAACCATTCGCCGCATCGCCTTCGGCGAGTCGGTGAGTTCGTTGTACGTGGATTGAGGGACGAGGGGCGAGTGGCGAGGGTTTTCCCCCTTGCGACTCGCGACCCGTCCCTCGCCCCTGACACTGGCTTCCCTGGTCGCGGGGAAGTCACCCCGCTGCCGCGAGGCGGCACATCAACCAAGGTAGTAACCGAACATGTCCAAGACCCATGAAATCAAGGCCGAGAGCCGCAAGGACGAGGGGAAAGGTGCGAGCCGCCGCCTGCGTCGTGCCGCTTACGTGCCTGCCGTCGTCTACGGCGGCAACAAGGCGCCCGAGAGCATCCAGATCGAGCACAACACCATCCTGCTGGCGGCGAAGAACGAGTGGTTCTTCTCCTCGGTGCTCGACCTGAACATCGACGGCAACGTGCAGAAGGTGCTGGTGCGCGACTGGCAGAAGCACCCGTTCAAGCAGCTGATGATGCACATGGATTTCCAGCGCATCGACGAGAACGCCAAGCTGCGCGCCCACGTGCCGCTGCACTTCCTCAACCAGGAAACCTCCCCGGCGGGCAAGATGTCCGGCGTGGTGATCTCGCACAACCTCACCGAGGTGGAAGTCAGCTGCCTGCCGAAGGACCTGCCCGAGTTCATCGAGCTGGACCTGGGCCAGATCAAGGCCGGCGACATCATCCACCTGTCGCAGCTGAAGCTGCCGGCAAACGTGGAACTGCCGTCGCTGCAGTTGGGTGAGGCCCATGACCTGCCCGTGGTCACCGTGAACGCGGTCAAGGAAAGCGCCGCCGATGCTGCCGAGGATGCGGCCGAGGCCGAGGCCAAGGCGGCCGCCGCCGCCAAGCCGGCGGGCGACAAGAAGTAAGCTGCGGCGGCCCGGGCCTTCACCCGCCCGGGCCGCCCGTTGCACCGCATGGCAGGTTTGCGACTCATCGTCGGACTGGGCAACCCCGGTGCCGAATATCTCCGAACCCGGCACAACGCCGGGTTCTGGCTGCTTGACGCCCTTGCTTCGGCGCAGGGCGAGCGCTTTGCCTTCGACGGCAAGCTGCATGGCGAGAGCTGCCGTGTACGCGTCGGCGGCGAGCCGGTATGGTTGCTCAAGCCATCCACTTTCATGAACAAAAGCGGCATCGCCGTGGTCTCGGCGCTGCGCTACTACAAGATCGACCCCGAACAATGCCTGGTCGCGCATGACGACCTGGACCTGCCCGCCGGCACCGTGCGCCTGAAGTTCGATGGCGGCCACGGCGGGCAGAACGGCCTGCGCGACATCATGGCCCACCTCGGCAACGGCAAGTTCCATCGCCTGCGCGTGGGCATCGGCCATCCCGGCCACCGCGACAAGGTCACGCCCTGGGTGCTCGGCCGCCCCTCCGCGACGGACGAGGACGCCATCCTCGCCGGCATCGGCCGCGCGCTCGACGTGCTGCCGATGGCGGTGGAAGGGCAGTTCGAGAAGGCGATGAAGCAGTTGCACACGAACAGCAGGGAATAGGGAATGGGGAGCAGGGAATGGCGAAAGCCAAGGCCCGGCTCCCTGCTTTTCCTATTCTCCATTCCCTACTCCCTATTCCCGGAATCAAATCATGGGCATCAAATGCGGCATCGTCGGCCTGCCCAATGTCGGCAAGTCCACCCTGTTCAACGCGCTGACCAAGGCGGGCATCGCCGCGGCCAATTTCCCGTTCTGCACGATCGAGCCGAACGTCGGCGTGGTGCCGGTGCCGGATCCGCGGCTGAATGCGCTGTCGGCGATCGTCAACCCGCAGAAGGTGATCCCCACCGCGGTGGAGTTCGTCGACATCGCCGGCCTGGTGGCCGGTGCGTCCAAGGGCGAGGGCCTGGGCAACAAGTTCCTGGCGCACATCCGCGAGGTCGACGCGATCACCCACGTGGTGCGCTGCTTCGAGGGTGACGTGATCCATGTGGCCGGCAAGGTCGACCCGATCGCCGACATCGAGACCATCGACACCGAGCTGGCGCTGGCCGACCTGGATTCGGTGGAAAAGGCGCTGAACCGCGCCGAGCGCGCGGCCAAGGCCAATGACAAGGACGCGCTGGCGAAGAAGCCGGTGCTGCAGAAGCTGGCTGCCGCCCTCAACGAAGGTCGTTCGGCACGCAGCGCGGGACTGGACGAGGAAGAGAAGGCGCTGGTGCGCGACCTGTTCCTGCTGACCCTGAAGCCGCTGATGTACATCGCCAACGTCGCCGACGACGGCTTCGAGAACAACCCGCTGCTCGACGCGGTGCGTGAGCGCGCGGCGGGCGAGGGCGCCGAGGTGGTGCCGGTGTGTGCGGCGATCGAGGAGGAGCTGTCCCAGCTCGACGACGCCGACCGCGACGAATTCCTCAAGGACATGGGCCTGGACGAGCCGGGCCTGAACCGGGTGATCCGCGCCGGCTACAAGCTGCTCGACCTGCAGACCTACTTCACCGCCGGCGTGAAGGAAGTGCGCGCCTGGACGATCAAGCGCGGCTTCACCGCGCCGCAGGCCGCCGGCGTGATCCACACCGATTTCGAACGCGGCTTCATCCGCGCCGAAACCGTCTCCTACGACGACTTCATCCAGTACAAGGGCGAAAAAGGGGCCGCCGACGCCGGCCGCCTGCGCAAGGAAGGCAAGGACTACGTCGTCAAGGACGGCGACGTGCTGCACTTCCTGTTCAACGTGTGAGGTGACGCCCGGCTGGGTGGCTCGTCGCGGGGGCGTGTTTGCCGGGCGTGGTGTCCGGTCGACCGGGGGGATCGCGGCTGAAGCCGCTCCTGCGGGCGGGGCGGCGGCAAATGCCGGGCATGGCCGGGGATGGGCGGCGGATGCGAGTACCGCCTGTCCCCGTGCCTGTCGTGCCTTCACGGGCGGACGCGAATGACCGTTTTTCCCGTGTGCCGCTCGGGCGAGCGGAAGCTCGCGATGGCGTCGTCGAGCGACACCACCTTGCCGATGTTCGTCCGCAGCCGCCCGTCCCGCACCCGCTGGACGATTTCGGACAGCTGGGCCGGGTCGGCCTCGACCACGAAGTCGATGGTGCGGCCGTCGGCGGGGCGGACCTCGGTCGGTGCGACGACGGTCACCAGCGTGCCGCCGGCGCGGATGAGCGCGGCGGAACGTTTCTGGATGTCGCCACCGATCACGTCGAATACCAGGTCGACGCCGCCGACGTCCTCCAGCCGGTCGCTGTCGAGATCGACGAATTCATGCGCGCCGAAGTCGAGCGCCTTCTGGCGGTCGGCGGCGCGCCCGGTGCCGATGACATGGGCGCCGGCTTCCCGCGCGAGCTGTGTCACGAGCGCGCCGACGGCGCCGGCCGCGCCGTGTGCGAGGACGCTCTGGCCCGCCTGCAGGCGACCGTGCTGGAACAGGCCCTGCCACGCGGTCAGGCCCGAGATCGGCAGGCTCGCGGCCGTGGTGAAGTCGACATCCCCGGGCAGCGGCGCGAGGTTGCGCGCCTCCATCGCGACGTACTCGGCGAGCGTGCCGTCGCGGTGCCAGTCGGACAGGCCGACGACCCGCTGGCCGATGGATAGCCCGGTGGTCCCGTAGCCGAGCGCGGTGACCACGCCGGCCAGCTCGTGGCCGAGGATCGACGGCGTCCGCTCGCGGAAGGCCCGGTCGGCCCAGGTCGAGGGCCATTCCAGTTCGGTGTTGACGAACCCCGCCGCGTGCACCTCGACGACGACGTCGTTGATCGCCGCCTGCGGCTGCGGCCGATCGACCAGTTGCATGCCGGCGGCGCCTGCCGCCGGATCCGTGACCACGATGGCTTTCATGGGATGTACCTCCTCGCTGGGGTGGGGATGGTGGGTCAGTCGCGGCTGCGATGCCCGTTGCGATGTCCTGCGCGGCGAGTCATCGAGCCGCGGTCTTGCGTGGTTTTCCCGGGCCCGGATGGCCGGGCGAAGGCGCCGGTCGCTTCATGGCCAGGAGTTCCATCACCTCGTGCAGGTCATCCGTGGAGGCGATGGTCAGGGCCAGCCATTTCCCGTCGATGTACGCCCTGGCTTCGTCGTAGAGCTGCACCAGCGACGGGCGCCAGGCGTAGCGTCGCGCCTCGAATTTCTCGCGTTCCGCCCGACCCAGCACCACCACCGCCGACAACCGGCCGTATTCCGGCACCAGGGTGCAGAACGCCCGGCCCTGCCTGTAGCGCAGGGTCCAGCCACGGTTCTTGCCGCCGTACAGCCATTCCGGTTCGAACACCCCGGGATAGGTTGCGTCGATCCAGCGGCGCAAGGCGGTCCAGTGGCCGGACGCCTCGGGGCCGATCCAGCGGCGGACGGCACGATCGTCGGGCGCGACCGATGTGTCGGTGATCCGGCTGCCGATCGGCGGCAGCGTCCCGCCGGCGGCAGTTTTCGTCTTTGTGCGTGACATCGTTGGAGACCTCGCTTTCATGCTGTGGCCAGGGCCGCAAGAGGGTGGTGCGCCTTCCTGGATGAGCCTTTCGGACTCATCCAGGGAACCCTCCGGCGGAGCCGCCAGCGTGGCCGGCGTCGACAGCGCGACCGCGTAGTCGGGCAGGGTATGCGGCAGTGGCTGGGCGCCCAGGTCACGCCGGTGGATGCTGGCCCCGGGCGCAACCTCGAGCAGCCGCTCGACGATCGCCGCCGACAGCCTCCGGCTGTGGGATTCCCGGCGTGGACTGGAGTCGATGTGGAGAATGTGCATGGCGGCGATTCCCGTGGCTTCTGGAGGTTGCGGGGGACCGGCTCAGATCGAGCCGGCCGGGGCTACCGGGGGAAAGTCCTGCTCGGGGTCGAACACGTTGTTGAAAAAGTTGGTCAGCGAGTACATCGCGACCAGGGCGACGATCTCCATCACGTTCGCCTCCGTGTAGCCGGCATCGCGGACGGCCTTCACGTCAGCGTCGCCGACCTTGCCGCGGGCCTCGATGACCTTGCGGGCGAACTGCAGGGCCGCGTCCCGCTTCGGGTCGTTGGCGTGGCCCTTGCGGGCGAGGATGATCTCGTCCGGCGGCAGCTTGGCCATGTGTTCGGCCGTGTAGCTGTGCACCGTGAGGCAGTAGTTGCACCCGTTCACCTCGGAAACGGCCAGGCCGATGCTGTCGCGCGTCTTCACGTCGAGCGACTTGCTGAGCGAGCCCAGCAGGGTGGCCCATGCGTTGAAGGCGATCGGGCTGGCGGCGAAGGTCGCCATCATGTTCGGGGTGAAGCCGATGTTCTTGCTGAAGGCGTCGAGGGTCGGCTGCGACGCAGCGGGGACCTGTTCCGGGCTCAGGACAGTGGCACGAGACATGGTGTACTCCTTGGATTGATGAACGTGTGGGTTGATGAACGGGGGAACGTGGCGATCGGGGATCAGGCGAAATCCAGCACGTCGGCCACCGGCATGCGCGGCTTCTGCGGCCAGTTGCCGGGGCGCTCCGGGCCGACGGTCAGCAGCATCACCGGGATCTCGTTGTCGGCCAGGCCGAACTCGCGGTGCACGGCGTCGGCGTCGAAGCCGATCATCGGCGTCGAGGCGAGGCCGAGGGACTGGGCGGTGTAGATGATCGCGGCGGTGCCGAAGGTGGCCGTGCGTACCGCCTCGTCGCGCTGCCGCTGGGGCTGGTCGTCGTACAGGCCGCGGGCGGGCGCTTCCCATTCCGGCACCAGGTGCGCCGGCATGATCCCGGCCTCCACCACCGGCGCCAGGCGCGCGGGGATGGTGCTGGCGTCGGCCAACTGGCCGATGACGATGAAGGTCACGGCGGCGTCGGTGATCGCCGGCTGGTTCCAGGCGATCGGACGCAGCCGGGCCTTGGCCTCGGCGCTGCGGACGGCGATGAAGCGCCAGTTCTGCAGGTGGAAGGAGGTCGGCGCGGCGGTGCCGATGCGCACCAGGTGGCGGATCTGCTCGTCGCTCAGGGTGGCGGCCGGGTCGTAGTACTTGGCGGCGCTGCGGCTCAGGATCGTTTCGATGACGGCGTTGGTCGGCGCCTGATCGGCGGCCGGCGGCGCGGGCGTGCCCGCACCTTGTTCGGTGAATGCGTAAATGTCCGCGGTGGCGGGGTTCGCGGCATCGGTGGCGGTGGCAATGGCAGTGGCGGCGAAGTTCATGGAGTTGGCTCCCTCGGCAGTGATTACGGAGCTCACTTTACCGTTAGGGCTGCAAACTTCGAGATCGAAAAATCTCAAATTGATCCTTGAAAGGATCATTCTTGCGTGGGTGTCGCGCGAGCGGGCTGCGCGCGCCGGCGGCCAGCCATGCCGATATCGGTCGAACGATCGAGAGCGTCGCCATCGGGCTTGCCCTGGAAGGGGTCTAAGAACGTGGTGCGCGAGGGCCCACGGGCACTTCGCCGGGGCGTTTTCCGGCACCGCGTTGCGGCAAGGCGATGGCCGGCTCGCGAAACATCAGGATGGCGGCCGGAAGGCGCTCCCGGAAACGGCAACGTCCCCCGGCTTTGCTCACCGGAGGACGTCGTGCGCATCAGTTCCGTCGGGCGGGTCAGTCGACCGCAGCGGTTCGTTCCGGCGGCGGCGTGTCGAGAGCGGCGGGGGCGTTTTCCCAGCCTCCGCCGAGCGCCTTGAACAGCGCGATCTGCAGACGGGCGACGTCCGTATCCGACTGCGCCAGCGCCTGCCGCGCGGCCGCCCGGTCCTGTTCGGCGACGAGGAGATCGAGGAAGTCGTCGCGGCCGGAATCGAAACGTTGCCGGGTCTGCTCCGCGGCGTTCTGCGCCGACTGCGACGCCCGCGCGAGCGCGGCGTTCCGGTCGAGTGCGGCGGCATAGCGTGCGAGCGCCTGCTCGGTCTCGCGCAGCGCCGTGAGGATCGTGCCCTGGAACCGGGCCAGCGATGCGTCTGAGCCGGCGCGCGCCTGGCGGATCCTGGCCCGCACCGCCGCGATGTCGGGGAAGGTCCAGGAAATCAGCGGACCGAACGCATAGCCCAGCGACGAGGACGTGCCGACCTGGCCGATCTTCGGTGCGCCGAGCGACACGGAGCCGAGCAGCGTGACGGACGGGAAGAGCGAGGAGGTGGCGACGCCGATCCGCGCGGTGTCGGCCGCGAGCCTGCGTTCGGCGGCGCGCACGTCGGGGCGGCGCGCCAGCAGGGCGGCGCCGTCGCCGACCGGAATCGGCGTCTTCACCCTGGGTACGGAGCGGCACGCCGCGGCTGCCGCATCGATGTCGGCGGGCAACCTGCCGGTCAGGGTCGCCAAGGCATAGAGCTGCGCGCGGCGCTCCGCCTCGAAGCCCGGTATCTGGGCGTTCGCCTGTTCCACCAGGACACTGGCCTGGTCGAGGTCCCGCTGCGTGCCCCGGCCCGCCTCGAGCAGGCGCCGGGTCAGGTCCCGGGTTTGACCCTCGATCGCGACCGTTTCGCGCGCGACATCGGCCTGCATCGCGGCGCCGCAGGCGTCGGCATAGCTCTGCGCGACCTGGGCTGCGATCGAAATCCTGATGCCGTCGAGGGCGGCCTGCGCTGCGCCGGCGTCGCCGCGCGCCGCCTCGATCGTGCGCGACACGCGTCCGAACACGTCGAGTTCGTAGCTGGCGTCGAAGCCGGCCTGATAGAAGCCGGAATCGCGCTGGCCGGGTGCAGAGGTGGCGTCGCTACGCCCTGCGCCGACGAGCGTGCCGGATGCGCCGGACATCGGCATGCGTTGCCGCGCGTAGGACGCCGACAACCCGGTTGCCGGCAGGCGGCCGGCTCCGGCTTCGGCAAGTTGCGCGCGCGCAAGCCTGAGGTTCGCCGCGGCTACCCGGATGTCGGTGTTGTACCGGAACGCATCCTCGATCAGTCGCGACAGCGTGGGGTCCGGATAGAGTCGCCACCAGGTCGGCGAGGCTGGTGCAGCCGGGTCGACGCCCGTCGCCGCGGCCTCCCGGAACGGCGCCTTCGCGTCCCCCGGCACTTCGGGCGGCCGGTAGTCCGGGCCGGCGGCGCAGGCTCCGAGCGCCAGCGTGCCGGCGAGGAGCAGCGGCAAGGCGAATGTACGCAGGGGCATCATGCTGCGTCTCCTGTCTGCGCGTCGGGCGTGTCCGGGTTTGAACCTTGCGCGGCGTCCGCACCGAACCGCGCGCGCAGGCGCCTCGTTTGCGCGGCCACCCAGTCTGCCATGAGCCGGTTGATGACGTAGAAGCTCGGCGTGAAGACCAGGCCGAAGAAGGTCACTCCGATCATCCCGAAGAACACCGCGACGCCGAGCGCCTTGCGCATCTCCGAGCCGGCGCCGTGTGCGATGACCAGCGGAAGCACGCCGAGGATGAAGGCGATCGAGGTCATCAGGATCGGCCGGAGGCGCTGGTGGGCGGCCCGGATGGCGGCTTCGCGGTGAGTCAGGCCCTGGGCCTCGCCCTGCCTCGCGAACTCGACGATCAGGATCGCGTTCTTCGCCGCGAGGCCAATCAGCACCACCAGGCCGATCTGCGTGAGGATGTTGTTGTCCATGCCGAGCAGGTTGATCCCCAGGATCGCCGCGAGCAGGCACATGGGAACGATCAAGATCACCGCCAGCGGCAGCACGACGCTCTCGTACTGGGCGGCCAGCAGCAGGAAGACGAACAGCACGGCCAGCCCGAAGACGTAGATGCCGGTATTGCCGGCCTGCTTCTGCTGATAGGAGAGCTCGGTCCACTCGATGCCCATGCCCTCGGGAAGCACGCGCGCGGCGATCTCTTCCATCGCCTTCAGCCCCTGGCCGGACGAATAGCCCGGAGCGACGTCGCCCTGGATCTCCGCGGACGGGAACATGTTGTAGCGCACGACGCGATACGGGCCCGATTGCTTCTGGACGTCCGCGATGGCGCCGAGCGGAACCATCTTTCCGCTGGCCGAGCGCGTGCGCAGTTGCAGGATGTCGGCGGCCGACTGCCGGTACGCGGTGTCCGCCTGGGCGATCACCTGCCAGGTGCGGCCGAGGTAATTGAAATCGTTGACGTAGGTCGAGCCCAGATAGGTGCCGAGGCTGGCGAACACGCGATCCACGGGCACGCCGAGCTGCTGCGCCTTGTCCCGGTCGATCGAGACGTGCAGGCGCGGCGTCCCGGTGTTGTACGTGGTGAAGACGCCCCTCAGCGCGGGATTCCTGTTCGCCTCGGCGATCACCTCCTGCGCAGCCTTTTCCAGCGCCGCATAGCCCAGGCCGGCGCGATCCTCCAGTTCCAGCTTGAATCCGCTGGCCGTGCCGATGCTCCGCACCGGTGGCGGCGCGATCACCAGCACGTTGGCGCCGGTGATGTTCGCGAAAGCCTTGCGAAGCTTGTCCGCCACCTGGTCGATGGTCGCCTTGCGCTCGGATTGCGGTTTCAGGTGGACCGGGATGAGCGCGGTGTTCGAGGCGTTGGAATAGGTCGCGCCATCGAACCCGGCAAAGGTCAATGAGTGTTCGACCTCCGGAACCGTTGCCGCCGCCGCCTGGACCTGCCTGGAGATCTGCGTCGTCCGCTGCAGCGACGAGCCGGGAGGCAGTTGCACCACGTTGAGCAGCAGGTCCTGGTCCTGCGAAGGAATGAACCCCTGCGGCGTGACGTGGAAGCGCCAGCCGGTGATGACGATCAGCAGCCCATAGATGACCGTCAGCATCAGCAGGCGCCGGACGAGCCTGCCGGTGAGACGGCCGTAACGGACCGACAGCCGGTCGAACAGGCGATTGAAGCCATGGGCAAACCGGCCGAACAGGCCGGGCCTGGACTGCGGCCGCCGGTCGACCGGCTTGAGCAGCAGCGCCGCCAGGGCCGGCGACAGCGTCAGCGAGATGAACGCCGACACTACCGTCGCCGAGACGATCGTCAGGGCGAACTGCTTGTAGAACTCGCCCGAAAAGCCGGGGATGAAGGCGGTCGGCAGGAACACGCCGCAGAGCACGAGGGCGATGGCCACGAGCGCGCCCGACACCTCGCCCATCGTCTTGTGGGCCGCTTCTTTCGGCGACAGGTTCTCCTCGACGATCAGCCGCTCGATGTTCTCTACCACGACGATCGCGTCGTCCACGACGATGCCGATCGCCAGTACCATGCCGAACAGGGACAGGCTGTTCAGCGAGAAGCCGAATGCGGCCATGGTGGCGAAGCTTCCGGTCAGCGAGACCGGGATGGCGATCAGCGGTATGACCGCCGCCCTCCAGCTTTGCAGGAACAGCAGCACGATCGACGAAACCAGCAGCAGCGCGACGAGGAGCGTCTTCTTCACGTCGCGGATGGAGTCGGAGACGAAGTCGAGCGGATGGTGGGCGACCGAATAGGCCATGCCCGGCGGGAAATTCTTCGACAGTTCGGCCACGAGGGCCTTGGCCCGTGCCTCCGTCTCGAGCGCATTGGTGCCGGGTTGTTGCTTGAGGACCAGGCCGATCGCGTTGCGGTCGTTCAGGAAGGCGTTGGTCGAGTAGTCCTGGGCGCCCAGTTCGACCCGCGCGACGTCGCGCAGCCGGGTCAATCCGCCGTCGGCGCGCCGCTTGAGGACGATATTGCCGAATTGCTCCGGGGTGGCCAGGCGCCCCTCGACGTCCACGCCGAGCTGATAGGCATTGGCCTTGGCGCCGAACGGCGGCTGGCCGATGATGCCGGCGGCGACCTGGGTGTTCTGGGCGCGGATGGCGTCGACGATCTCCTCGACCGTCAGGTTGCGCGCCGCCGCCTGATCCGGATCGATCCAGACCCGCATCGCGTAGTCGCGCCCGCCGAAGCGCACCGTATCGGCCACGCCGGGAACCCGCTTGATGCGATCGTTGACCTGCAACGTCACATAGTTCGAGATGAAGTCGGTATCCAGCGAGTTGTCCGGAGAGTAGAAGGCGAAGCCGACGAGGTCCTCCGCGGAGACCTTGCGGACAGTCACGCCGATCTGCCTGGTCTGCTCGGGCAGTCGTGGCAGCGCCTCGTCGACCCGGTTCTGCACGAGCACTTGCGCCTGGTTGACGTCGGTGCCGAGCGAGAACGTGACCGTGATGGTCACCGAGCCCTCGCCGACCGAGGAGGACGACATGTAGAGCATGTGCTCGACGCCGTTGATCTGCTGTTCGAGCGGAACGGCGACGGTCGACGCCATGGTCTCCGCCGTCGCGCCGGGAAACCGCGCGGTGACGACGACGGTCGGCGGCGCGACCTCCGGGTACTGCCCGACCGGCAGCGAGGGGTAGGCCACCAGGCCGGCGACGGTGATCACGATCGCGAGCACCGCCGCGAAGATCGGCCGCTCGATGAAGAAATGCGGGAAGCGCATGGGATGTTCCTCAGGGCTCGTCGGATGCGGTCGCGGCGAACGGCTCCGGCGCGCTCACCGGCGGTGTCGCCGGACCGGCGTCTGCGCTGCGCGGCTTGATCGCGGTGCGGTGCGCGACGACCTCCATGCCGGGCTTGAGCCGGTTGATGTGGTCGAGGATCACCAGGTCGGTCGGTGCGAGGCCGCCCCTTATCGCCCGCAGCCCGAGGATCTCCGGTCCCGGCTCGACCGTTCGCGTGGTGACGGTGCCGTCGCGCGCGAGGACGAGAACCTCCTTCAGCGACTGCCGCGTGATGATCGCCTCGTCGGGTACGAGCATGGCGCGGTAGCTGCCGGAGCCGAGCAGGCGTGCGCGGCCGAACATGCCGGGCGTCAGGAAATGGTCGTGATTGTCGACGACGGCGTGTGCCCGGATCGTGCCCGAATCGGTGTCGATGGTGTTGTCGACGAACTCCATCTTGCCGTGGTGCAGGAAACGGGTCTCGTCCGAGAGCCTGATGTCGATCGGATTCTCGAAGTCCCTCGAGGACGGGCGCTGGCCCTGCTGCGCCTGGCGCAGATACTTCAGGTAGAAGCTCTCGGCGCCATCGAAAACGAACCAGATCGGGTCGAGCGATACGACCGTGGTCAGCACGGTTTCCCCCGCCCTGGCCTGGTCACCGACCGAGATGCGGCGGCTCGAGACCCGCCCGGAGATCGGGGCGCGGACCGTGGTCCATTCGTAGTCCAGCTCGGCCGATTCCAGCGCCGCCTGCGCGGCATGAAGCGCGGCGGTGGCCGTACGGGCCTGGGTCTGGTTGGTTTCCAGCGCTTCCTTGCTGACCGCATGCACGGCTTCGAGGCGCGCCGACCGCGCCTCGATCGAGACCGCATTCCGGCGTGCGGCGTCGGCGCTCTCCACCGCCGCCCGCGCCTGATCGAGCGCGGCCTTGTAGGGGCGTGGATCGATCAGGAAGAGCGGCTGGCCTTTGCGGACCGCCTGGCCGTCGCGGAACAGCACCTGCGTGACCTGGCCGGTGACGCGGGCACGCAGCTCGACCGACTGCGGCGCCTCGAAGTGTCCGACATACTCGTCCCAGTCGACGACGTTCCTGGCAAGAGGCGTGGCGACCGAAACCTGTTGCGGCGACTGCGCAGGCGGGGCCTGTCGCGAGCAGGAGCTGACGACCGCCATCAGCGCAACCATGGCCGGAATACGAAGCATGGCGGCGCGGCTCGCGAGATGGGCGGCAACGGTGGTGGCGCGATTCATGGAGACCCCTTCGTCGATGACTACGGGGCCAATTTATCGTCGGGCGCGCAAATTTCGAGACTAATTTAGCTCAATATAATCCTCGAAAGGATCAATTTGGCGGCGAGCGGGTATCGCCGGAGCTAAGCGCGATGCTGCGCCTGCCGGCGCCAGGCTCCCGGCGTCATCCCCATCCGTTCGGCAAACACGCGGCGGAACGCCGAGACGGACTGGTATCCGACGGTCTCGGCTACGGCCTCGGTGCTGATCGCCGGCTTTTTCAGCTCGTTGGCGGCCAGACTCATGCGCAGGTCGGTCAGCAGGTCGAGCGCGGAGCAGCCGAGCCGCTCCTGGAAGTGGCGCATGAAGGTGGCTCGCGACATGCCGCACCGATCGGCCAGTTCGGGCAGCTTCCAGGGGTGTGCCGGATCGCCGAACAGCGCGGTGATGGCCGGAGCCAGTCGCGGATGGCCGGCCAGGGCAAGCAGGCCACGGGGAGCCTGACCGTCCTCGCTGGCGGCGCGCAACACCAGTGTGAACAGCGCCGAGGAAAGCGCGTCGAGGATGGCGCGTCCGCCTGCCCGATCGGCGGAGGATTCCATTCGCATCAGTCTCACCAGGCTGGCCAGCTGGCCGGAGGCGGAGCTGCCGTCTTCCCCCTGTCGGGCCATGGCCCGGGTCACCAGGTCCGCGGGCAGGTAATTGCGGATCAGCCGGTCATGCGGGGGCGCGATGAAAAACCGCCCGCACATCAGGTCCAGCTTTTCGCCTCCGCCATTGTTTTCGCTGAGCATCCATCCCGCCGCGCCCCGGTGCTGCCGCGTGGGGACGGGGGCCTGTCCGCTGCCATCGTGCAGCACGTGCGCCGCGCCGCGAGGCAGCAGCACGATATCGCCGCCGGCCAGTTCCCGCGCGCTTCCCGTCGCTGGATCTTCCAGGATCGCGCGGCCCCCGACGATGACGTGGTAGGGGATTTCGCTTGCTGCCGCCTGGTCCCAGGTCACGCGCCACGGTGCGCCATAGGCGCAGCGTACTTCGAGCTGGCCGGTGACCGTGACGATTTGCAGGAGCTGGCTCAACCAGTCGACGTCTGACACGAGGCCTCGCAAACGGAAATGGCGATACCCGGGATTGTGCATCGGGCCGGCCTCCGCTTGCCGCAAAGAACGCGCAATCGCTACATAATGCTGGTCCGGCATTTGCCCGCCACGGAGTTCCCATGCCCGGCCAGCAGAACGAAGTGACCTTCCGCTTTCTCGCCCAGCCTACCGACGTCAACTTCGGCGGCAAGGTACATGGCGGCATGGCGATGAAATGGATCGATCAGGCGGGTTACGCCTGCGCGGTGGGCTGGAGCGGCGCTTATTGCGTTACCGCCTCGGTGAGCGGCATCCAGTTCGTGGCGCCGATCCTGATCGGCGACCTGGTCACGGTGCGCGCGCGGGTGATCCACACGGGTACCAGCAGCATGCATCTGGCGATCGAGGTCAGGGCAAGCAACTTGCGCAAGGCCGAAGAGCGCCTGGCCACCAGCTGCGTGATGGTGTTCGTTGCGCTCGATGCTCCCGACGGCAGGCCGACGCCGGTACCGGCGTGGCAACCGCGTGACGATGAGGACCGCCGCCTGCAGGCGCGGGCGCTGCGCCTGGTGGAGCTTTCCCGGGAAATGCAGAACGAAGTGCTTTCGCCGCCGGGAGCCTCCACCTGATCAGGGCTGTCGCGGACGCGCGCGGTCGACGGGCGGACAGCTCCGGTGTCAGGGTCAAAGTCGCCGTTCCAGCCAGCGCGGCGCGGTAATTGGTGCCGGCAGATGGTGTACGTGCCGGCTCGACAATACCGCGGCCATCAGGGTGGCACTGGCCAGAAGAAGCGGCGCCAGCATCGGGCGCGGCAGCTGGCGCAGCACCGCGAAAACTCCCGCGCCAATGGCCAGGTTGATCAGGAAGCCTTGCAGCAGACGCGCCGAAACCGTCTCCTGCGACGACCTCATCCAGTACAAGGGCGAAAAAGGTGCCGCCGACGCCGGCCGGCTGCGCAAGGAAGGCAAGGACTACGTCGTCAAGGACGGTGACGTGCTGCACTTCCTGTTCAACGTGTGACGCCTCAGGCGCCGTCGCCCGCCTCGGCCACGCGCTGCTGCACGCAGCGCAGGTAAGTGTCGAACTCCTGCTTGCCGGTGAACACCTCGCTCAGCGGCACGGCGCTCACGATGTCCAGCACCTTGCGCACTTGCGGCTGCGGGTGCACCAGCAAGGTGCGGCCGCCGCGGCTCTGCATGCTGCGCTGGGTGAGGGCAAAGCTGCGCAAGGCCGCGCTGGAGACGTATTCCAGTCCGGCCAGGTCCACTACCAGCGTGCCGCGATCGGCCATTTGCGGCAGCAGGGCCAGCACGGCCTCGTCGAACGCGCCGAAGGACCGGGCATCGGGCCGACCGCCGAGACGCACGATCGCCTGCTCGGGACTGGACAATTCGCTGTGCACACTCAGGGCCATGGGGCGCGGCTTCCTTGTTCTTCTTGGCGGCGCCGCGGCGGGGATCGACCGCGGGGTTCGGTGCATGGTGTTCCGGCGATCGTGAGGGATACGCGACGAATTGTGAAGTGCCTCACGGATGGTTTGGCCGGGGCGTGCCTGCCCGTCGCGTCGGCGGCCTGCGACAAGGCGATCGACATGCGAATTCGATGCCACAAGGTGTTGACAGTTACCGGCCCGATCCACACAATACGCGTTCTTTGTTGGCGGGTATCCCGCGCTTGACGCAGGCGCCGCCACAGGGAGTGCAACAAGTTCCGGAGGGATACCCAAGCGGCCAACGGGGGCAGACTGTAAATCTGCTGGCTTACGCCTTCGGTGGTTCGAATCCACCTCCCTCCACCAGTGTATTGACATCGGATCGGCAACCCCCATCCATGCCAAGGTTTCAACGGGATCGCAGGAGCGGTCTCGAACGCGACGCGAAAAGCGGCGCGGCCCCGGAAGGGCCAAGGGCGGGACGCCCGGAGCAATCCACCCCTTCCGGCAGCAGGCAGTTCCGCGCAGGGCGGGAGTAGTTCAATGGTAGAACATCAGTTTTCCAAACTGATTACGCGGGTTCGATTCCCGCCTTCCGCTCCATTGCGCTGCCCCTGTCAGGCAAGCCGGCCAAGGTCGCCGGCAGGTGGCTGAAACAGATCATGCTCATGTAGCTCAGTCGGTAGAGCACTTCCTTGGTAAGGAAGAGGTCACAGGTTCGATTCCTGTTATGAGCACCATTTTCGTTTGACCTTCACGGTCGTGACCCTTGCAGGGCACGTTTTCTTCAAACCATTGACTCCATCGGGGTTTAACGCGCATGGCAAAGGGTAAATTCGAACGCACCAAGCCGCACGTCAACGTCGGCACGATTGGCCACGTGGATCACGGCAAGACGACGCTGACGGCGGCGCTGACGAAGGTCGGTGCCGAGCGTTTCGGTGGCGAGTTCAAGGACTACAGCGCGATCGACGCGGCGCCGGAAGAAAAGGCGCGCGGCATCACGATCTCGACGGCGCACGTGGAATACGAGTCGCCGACGCGCCACTACGCGCACGTGGACTGCCCGGGCCACGCCGACTACGTGAAGAACATGATCACGGGTGCGGCGCAGATGGACGGCGCGATCCTGGTGTGCTCGGCCGCTGACGGCCCGATGCCGCAGACGCGCGAGCACATCCTGCTGTCGCGCCAGGTCGGCGTGCCGTACATCGTCGTGTTCCTGAACAAGGCCGACATGGTGGACGACGCCGAGCTGCTCGAGCTGGTCGAGATGGAAGTGCGCGAGCTGCTGAGCAAGTACGACTTCCCGGGCGACGACACCCCGATCGTGAAGGGTTCGGCGCTGAAGGCGCTGGAAGGCGACCAGAGCGAGATCGGCGTGCCGGCGATCATCCAGCTGGTGGATGCGCTGGACAGCTACATCCCGGAGCCGGTGCGCACGATCGACAAGCCGTTCCTGATGCCGGTGGAAGACGTGTTCTCGATCTCGGGCCGCGGCACCGTGGTGACCGGTCGTATCGAGCGCGGCATCATCAAGGTCGGCGACGAAGTGGAAGTGGTCGGCATCCGCGACACGCAGAAGACCACGGTCACCGGCGTGGAAATGTTCCGCAAGCTGCTGGACCAGGGTCAGGCGGGCGACAATGCGGGTCTGCTGCTGCGCGGCCTGAAGCGCGACGACGTGGAGCGCGGCCAGGTGCTGGCCAAGCCGGGCACGATCACCCCGCACACCAACTTCGAGGCCGAGGTGTACGTGCTGTCGAAGGACGAGGGTGGCCGTCATACCCCGTTCTTCAAGGGCTACCGCCCGCAGTTCTACTTCCGCACGACTGACGTGACGGGCGCCGTGACCCTGCCGGAAGGCGTGGAAATGGTGATGCCGGGCGACAACGTGAAGATGGTGGTCGAGCTGATCCACCCGATCGCGATGGACGAAGGCCTGCGCTTCGCGATCCGCGAAGGCGGCCGCACCGTCGGCGCCGGCGTGGTGGCGAAGGTCATCAAGTAATACCCCGGGATTCGGGATTCGGGAATCGGGATTCGGAGCGGCACGCCGCTCCGCTTTCCATGAGCCCGGGTTCCGGATCCCGATTCCCGTTTATACGCCAGTAGCTCAATTGGCAGAGCAGCGGTCTCCAAAACCGCAGGTTGGGGGTTCGAGTCCCTCCTGGCGTGCCACATTCCGAGGATCGATGACGGGTGGCGGATGGCGAGGCCGGGGGCAAGCCCTGGCGCGCCGATGACACACGGCAACTGCGCATGAATACCAAGGCCGAACAGTCCAAGGGCACGAACGCCGCCGATATCGGCAAGCTGGTACTGGCGGGGCTGGTGCTGCTCGCCGGTATCGTCGCCTATTCCTGGTTCAACGACGGCAGCGTTCCGGACACGGTGCGCCTGCTTGGCGTGCTGGTGGCGCTGGTGGTCGCGCTGGCCATCGCCGCGTTCACCGGGCCGGGCCGGCGGGTGCGTCATTTCATCGGCGAATCCCAGTTCGAGATGCGCAAGGTCGTTTGGCCGACGCGCGACGAGACGCTGAAGACCACGGGCATCATCATCCTGGTGGTGATCCTGCTGTCGATGTTGCTGGGTCTGATCGACCTGATTCTGAAGTCAGTCATCCTCGACTGGCTGCTCAAGTTGGGTTCCTGAGGTAGCAAGCATGAGCAAGCGCTGGTACGTGGTACACGCCTATTCCGGTTTCGAAAACCAGGTGAAACGTTCGCTGGACGAACGCATCCAGCGTGCCGGCATGGAGGAGAAGTTCGGCGAGGTGCTGGTGCCGACCGAGGAAGTGATCGAGATGCGCAGCGGGCAGAAGCGCCGCAGCGAGCGCAAGTTCTTCCCGGGCTACGTGCTGGTGCAGATCGAGGCCGATACCGAGGGCAAGGTGCCGCGCATCGACGACGAGTGCTGGCATCTCATCAAGGAGACGCCCAAGGTGATGGGATTCATCGGCGGCACCGCCGACCGCCCGTTGCCGATCCGTGACGCCGAGGCCGACGCCATCCTCAGCCGTGTGCGCGAGGGTGTGGAAAAGCCGCGCCCCAAGGTGCTGTTCGAGCCGGGCGAGATGGTGCGTGTCATCGACGGCCCGTTCAACGACTTCAACGGCGTGGTCGAGGAAGTCAACTACGAGAAGAGCCGCCTGCGCGTCGCCGTGTTGATCTTCGGTCGCTCCACCCCCGTCGAGCTGGAGTTCGGCCAAGTCGAAAAGGCTTGAGTCCGGGGCGGTTGCGCGAGGCGACTGCGCCCCGCGGCCTCGGTCGCTCCCCGCTTGCGGGGCGGGTTGGGAACGGCGCGTTCCGCCTGGCCGGAACCCGCACCAGGTTTGTTTCACCCTGACGCCATCGCTGGCACGGGGCTTGCTCGAAAACGGTTGAATCTCTACACTACGCGGTTCACGCTGGGTCTTTTCGATCCGGCGTGCCCGTGTTTCAGGGTCCGCAGGAGGCGGATCTCCCTTCCATCCACGGATCGGTAACAGCGAGGAGCCGCAAGGCGCCTGCACTCGCAAGGAAAATCCCATGGCAAAGAAAGTTATCGGTTACATCAAGCTGCAGGTCAAGGCCGGTCAGGCCAACCCGTCGCCGCCGGTCGGTCCGGCGCTCGGTCAGCGCGGCCTGAACATCATGGAGTTCTGCAAGGCGTTCAATGCCGCCACGCAGAAGCTGGAGCCGGGTCTGCCGATCCCGACCATCATCACGGCGTACTCCGACCGCAGCTTCACCTTCATCACCAAGACCCCGCCGGCCACGATCCTGATCAAGAAGGCCACCGGCGTCGCCAAGGGTTCGTCCAAGCCCAACACCGACAAGGTGGGCAAGATCACCCGCAAGCAGATGGAAGACATTGCCAAGCAGAAGGAGCCGGACCTGACGGCTGCCGACCTTGACGCCGCGGTGCGCACCATTGCCGGTAGCGCCCGCAGCATGGGCCTGACGGTGGAGGGTTAAGACATGGCCAAGATCACGAAGCGTATGAAGGCCGCCCAGGCCGCAGTGCAGCCGGGCAAGCTCTATGGCCTGGAAGAGGCCCTGAAGATCGTCAAGGACAACGCCAAGGCGAAGTTTGCCGAGTCGGTGGACGTGGCCGTGCGTCTGGGCATCGACGCCAAGAAGTCGGACCAGGGCGTGCGCGGTTCCTCGCTGCTGCCGCACGGCACCGGCAAGACCATCAAGGTGGCGGTGTTCTGCCCGCCGGGCGAGAAGGCCGAGGCCGCCAAGGCCGCCGGCGCCGACGCCGTGGGCATGGACGACCTGGCCGAGCGCATGCAGGGCGGTGATCTGGACTTCGGTCGCGTGATCGCCACCCCGGACGCGATGCGCGTGGTGGGCAAGCTGGGCCAGGTGCTGGGTCCGCGCGGCCTGATGCCGAACCCGAAGGACGGCTCGGTCACCGCCGACGTCGCCACGGCGGTCAAGAACGCCAAGGCCGGCCAGGTGAAGTTCCGCAACGACAAGGGCGGCATCATCCACGCCACCATCGGCAAGGCCACGTTCGAGCCGGCGCAGCTGGCCGACAACCTCAACGCGCTGATCGGCGACCTGCTGAAGGCCAAGCCGGCCACCGCGAAGGGCCAGTTCCTGCAGAAGGTGGCGCTGTCCAGCACGATGGGTGTCGGCGTTGCCGTGGACACCTCCACGCTGACGATCGCCGCCAAGTAACAAGCATTCGCCCCGCGCCACGAATCGGCGCGGGCACGTTTTTGAGGGCAACGCCGGCCAGCCGGCCGGCGCAGCCGTCAAAGACCGCAGGTGCGGTCAAGGCACGATGACGACGGGCAGGGAGCTCGCATTGGCAGGGAATCGCCGTCGTCGCCCGCCGCGACCGCTTAATCGGTCTCCTCGCGGAGGCCGGCCTGCGCAGATGGTGCTGCCCCTTCTGGAATCGTTCGTTTCTGGAAAGGCCAACACCCGGGGCCGAAACGCCCCCGACGTCACGGATGGCGTCGCCCAGGACCGCAAGCGGCAGGAGCCGTGAGCGGAGTTCATTTGGAGGAGTGCAATGGCTCTCAATCTGTCTCAGAAGCAAGAAGTAGTCGCAGAGCTGGCAGACGTCGCCGCGAAGGCTCACTCCCTGGTCGCTGCCGAGTATGCGGGCACCACGGTCGAACAGATGACCGCGATGCGCAAGAAGGCTCGCGAATCCGGTGTGTACTTGCGAGTCGTCAAGAACACGCTGGCGTCGCGCGCCGTGGCCGGTACCGAATTCGAGGTCGTCAAGGACGCCCTGGTCGGTCCGCTGCTGTACGCATTCTCGACGGAAGAACCCGGCGCTGCCGGTCGTCTGATCAAGGAATTCGCCAAGGGCAACGACAAGCTGAAGGCGAAGATCGTGTCGGTCGAAGGCAAGCTGCTGCCGGCCGAGCACGTCGAAGTGCTGGCCTCGCTGCCGACCCGCGAACAGGCGCTGTCGATGCTGGCCCGCGTGCTGGCCGAGCCGGCGACGATGTTCGCCCGCGTGGTCAAGGCCGTGGCCGACCAGCAGGGTGGTGGCGAAGTCGCCGCCGAGGCCCCGGCCGAAGCCGAGCCTGCCTGATCTTTTCGTCTGTTCAACCGAACCCATTCCAGAGGTAAATCAAAATGTCCCTGTCCAACGAAGAAATCGTTGAAGCCGTCGCCGCCAAGTCGCTGATGGAAGTGATGGACCTGGTGAAGGCCATCGAAGAGAAGTTTGGCGTGACCGCCGCCGCCCCGGTGATGGTTGCCGCCGGCCCGGCCGCTGCCGGCCCGGCTGCCGAAGCGCAGACCGAGTTCGACGTCGTGCTGAAGAACGCTGGCGCCAAGAAGGTCGACGTGATCAAGGCCGTGCGCGCGATCACCGGCCTGGGCCTGAAGGAAGCCAAGGACCTCACCGAGGCCGGCGGCGTCCTGAAGGAAGGCGTGTCGAAGGAAGATGCCGACAAGTTCAAGAAGGACCTGGAAGCTGCCGGCGCCACGGTCGAACTGAAGTAATTGGCGCCCTTGCGCGCCGTCAGTTTGATCTTGTGTCAAGCGAGCCTGGGGGCGAAAGCCCCCGGGCTTTGCCTGCTTTAACCAGGAATGGGGAATGGAGAATCGCGATTCGCCACCACGCCGCCAACGGCACTGACGATTCCCGATTCTCGATTCCCGATGTCCATTTTTCATCAAGCCGGTGCGTGCACCACCGGCGCCACAGCGAACCGAGGCGGTATTCACCATGGCCTACTCGTATACCGAGAAGAAGCGCATCCGCAAGGATTTTGGCAAGCGTCCCCCCGTACTGGGCGTGCCGAACCTGCTGACCATCCAGACCGATTCCTACCGGGAGTTCCTGCAAGAGCACGTCGCGCCCAAGCAGCGCGAGGAGAAGGGCCTGCATGCGGCGCTGAAGTCGGTGTTCCCGATTTCCAGCTACTCCGGCAACGCCGCGCTGGAATACGTCGACTACCGCCTGGGTGAGCCCGCGTTCGACGAGCGCGAGTGCCGCAATCGCGGCATGACCTTTGGTGCGCCGCTGCGCACCACCGTGCGCCTGGTCATCTACGACAAGGACAGCCCGGCCTCGAAGAAGGTGGTGAAGTACATCAAGGAGCAGGAGGTCTACATGGGCGAGATTCCGCTCATGACCGACACCGGCACCTTCATCATCAACGGCACCGAGCGCGTGATCGTCTCGCAGCTGCACCGTTCGCCGGGCGTGTTCTTCGACCATGACCGCGGCAAGACGCACAGCTCGGGCAAGCTGCTGTTCTCCGCCCGCGTGATCCCCTACCGCGGCTCCTGGCTGGACTTCGAGTTCGACCCGAAGGACGCGCTGTTCACCCGCATCGACCGTCGCCGCAAGCTGCCGGTGACGGTGCTGCTGCGCGCGCTGGGCTACAGCAACGAGGAGATGCTGGCCATCTTCTTCGAGCACAACGTGTTCCACCTGGGCAAGAAGGGCGGCACCACGCTGGAGCTGGTGGCCGAGCGCCTGCGCGGCGAGACCCTGAGCTTCGACCTGGCCGTGGGCGGCAAGGTGCTGGTGGAAGCGGGCAAGCGCATCACCGCGCGTCACGTGCGCCAGCTGGCGGCCGAGGACATCACCGCGCTGGAAGTGCCCGACGACTACCCGGTCGGCCGCATCCTGGCCACCGACATCGTCGACGCCAAGACCGGCGAGCTGCTGGCCTCGGCCAATGACGAGATCACCGCCGAGCATCTGGAGGCGTTCCGCAAGGCCGGCATCGAGACGCTGCCCACGCTGTACGTCAACGATCTCGACCGCGGCGCCTACATCTCGCACACCCTGCGCATCGACAACACCAAGACGCCGCTGGAGGCGCTGGTGGAGATCTACCGCATGATGCGTCCGGGCGAGCCGCCGACGAAGGATGCCGCGCAGAACCTGTTCTTCAACCTGTTCTTCACCTTCGACCGCTACGACCTGTCGGCCGTGGGCCGCATGAAGTTCAACCGTCGCGTGGGCCGCCAGGACATCCTGGGCCCGGGCGTGCTGTACGACCACAAGTTCTTCAGCGACCGCAAGGAAGAGGCCTCGCAGGCGCTGGTCGAGGAGCAGGGCGAGCGCTCCGACATCCTCGACGTGCTGAAGGTGCTGATCGACATCAAGAACGGCCACGGCACGGTGGATGACATCGACCACCTCGGCAACCGCCGCGTGCGTTCGGTGGGCGAGATGGCCGAGAACACCTTCCGCATCGGCCTGGTGCGCGTGGAGCGTGCCGTGCGCGAGCGCCTGTCGCTGGCCGAGGCCGACGGCCTGACCCCGCAAGACCTGATCAACGCCAAGCCGGTGGCGGCGGCGGTGAAGGAGTTCTTCGGCTCCTCGCAGCTGTCGCAGTTCATGGACCAGAACAACCCGCTGTCGGAAGTCACCCACAAGCGCCGCGTCTCGGCGCTGGGCCCGGGCGGCCTGACCCGCGAGCGCGCCGGCTTCGAGGTGCGCGACGTGCACCCGACCCACTACGGCCGCGTCTGCACCATCGAAACGCCGGAAGGCCCGAACATCGGCCTGATCAACTCGCTGGCCGTGTACGCCCGCACCAACCAGTACGGCTTCCTGGAGACGCCGTACCGCAAGGTGGAGAACGGCAAGGTGACCGACAAGGTGGACTACCTGTCGGCGATCGAGGAGGGCGACCACGTGATCGCCCAGGCGAACTCGCCGCTGGACAAGCACGGCGCCTTCGTCGAGGACTTCGTGTCCTGCCGTTTCCGTGGCGAGTCCGAGCTGCGTCCGGCGTCCGAGATCAACTACATGGACGTCTCCCCGATGCAGACCGTGTCGGTGGCGGCGGCGCTGGTGCCGTTCCTGGAGCACGACGACGCGAACCGCGCGCTGATGGGCGCGAACATGCAGCGCCAGGCCGTGCCGACCCTGCGTTCGCAGACCCCGCTGGTGGGCACCGGCATCGAGCGCGCGGTGGCGCGTGACTCCGGCGTCATCGTCAGCGCCAAGCGCGGCGGCGTGATCGACCAGGTCGACGCGGCCCGCATCGTGGTGCGCGTCAATGAGGAAGAAGTCGGCGACAACGACGCCGGCGTCGACATCTACACGCTGACCAAGTACACCCGCTCCAACCAGAACACCAACCTCAACCAGCGCCCGCTGGTGAACGTGGGTGACGTGGTGGCCAAGGGCGACACGCTGGCCGACGGCTCGTCGACCGACCTGGGCGAGCTCGCGCTCGGCCAGAACATGCTGATCGCGTTCATGCCGTGGAACGGCTACAACTTCGAGGACTCGATCCTGCTCTCCGAGCGCGTCGTGCAGGAGGACCGCTACACCTCGATCCACATCGAGGAGCTGTCGTGCATCGCGCGTGACACCAAGCTGGGCGCCGAGGAAATCACCGCCGACATCCCGAACGTGGGCGAGCAGGCGCTGGCGCGCCTGGACGAGAGCGGCATCGTCTACATCGGTGCCGAAGTGAAGGCCGGCGACATCATGGTCGGCAAGGTCACGCCCAAGGGCGAGAGCCAGCTGACGCCGGAAGAGAAGCTGCTGCGCGCGATCTTCGGCGAGAAGGCGTCCGACGTGAAGGACAGCTCGCTGCGCGTGCCGCCGGGCATGGACGGAACCGTCATCGACGTGCAGGTGTTCACCCGCGACGGCATCGAGAAGGACAAGCGCGCGCGCCAGATCGAGGAAATGGAAATCAAGCGGATCCGCAAGGATTTCGACGACCAGTTCCGCATCCTCGAGGGCGCGATCTACAACCGCATGCGCACCCAGCTGGTCGGCAAGTCCGCGATGAGCGGCCCGGGCGGCCTGAAGCGCGGCGCCGAGATCACCGACGCCTACCTGGACGGCCTGAAGAAGGACGACTGGTTCAAGATCAACGTCAAGGACGAGGACGTCACCGAGTTCCTCGAGCGCGCGGCCGACCAGGTCAAGCGCCACAAGGAGGAGTTCGACAAGCGCTTCAAGGAGAAGCAGGCCAAGATCACCCAGGGTGACGACCTCGCCCCGGGCGTGCTGAAGATGGTCAAGGTGTTCCTGGCCGTGAAGCGCCGCATCCAGCCGGGCGACAAGATGGCCGGCCGCCACGGCAACAAGGGCGTGGTGTCCAACGTGGTGCCGGTCGAGGACATGCCGTACATGGCCAACGGCGAGGCGGTGGACATCTGCCTGAACCCGCTGGGCGTGCCGTCGCGCATGAACATCGGCCAGATTCTGGAAGTGCATCTGGGCTGGGCCGCCAAGGGCCTGGGCAAGAAGATCCAGAAGATGCTCGAGGCGCAGGAGAAGGTGACCAAGGTCCGCGAGTTCCTGGACCAGGTCTACAACCACCACGCCGCCGGCGCCGTGCAGCACGTCGACCTGAAGTCGCTGACCGACCAGGAGATCCTGTCCCTGGCCGAGAACCTGCAGGAAGGCGTGCCGATGGCCACGCCGGTGTTCGACGGTGCCGAGGAAACCGAGATCAAGGCGATGCTGAAGCTGGCGGACCTGCCCGAGTCGGGCCAGACCACGCTTTACGACGGCCGCACCGGCGAGGCGTTCGATCGCCCGGTCACCGTGGGCTACATGCATTACCTGAAGCTCAACCACCTGGTCGACGACAAGATGCATGCGCGCTCCACCGGCCCGTACTCGCTGGTGACCCAGCAGCCGCTGGGCGGCAAGGCGCAGTTCGGCGGCCAGCGTTTCGGCGAAATGGAAGTCTGGGCGCTGGAAGCCTACGGCGCGGCCTACACCCTGCAGGAAATGCTGACGGTGAAGTCCGACGACGTGCAGGGCCGCAACCAGATGTACAAGAACATCGTCGACGGCAACCACGAAATGTCCGCGGGCATGCCGGAGTCCTTCAACGTGCTGGTGAAGGAAATCCGCTCGCTCTGCATCGACATCGATCTGGAAGAGATCAAGTGAGTTACGGGACTCGGGAATCGGGATTCGGGATTTGCAAACGCAGGCCCGGCTCCCGACCCCGGGTCCGGCAAGCCTGATCTCGTTCGCTTCGCGGACCTCGACACCAAAGAATTTGCTCCGACCGGAGATTCAAATGAAAGACCTGCTCAACCTCTTCAACCAGCAGCGCGTGATGCCCGACTTCGACGCGATCAAGATCGCGCTGGCCTCGCCCGAGCTGATCCGTTCGTGGTCGTACGGCGAAGTGAAGAAGCCGGAAACGATCAACTACCGCACCTTCAAGCCCGAGCGCGACGGCCTGTTCTGCGCCGCCATCTTCGGCCCGGTGAAGGACTACGAGTGCCTGTGCGGCAAGTACAAGCGCATGAAGCACCGCGGCGTGGTGTGCGAGAAGTGCGGCACGGAAGTGACCCTGGCCAAGGTGCGCCGCGAGCGCATGGGCCACATCGAGCTGGCCAGCCCGACCGCGCACATCTGGTTCCTGAAGTCGCTGCCCTCGCGCATCGGCCTGATGCTGGACATGACGCTGCGCGACATCGAGCGCATCCTGTATTTCGAGGCCTTCGTGGTGATCGATCCGGGCATGACCGCGCTGGAGCGCGGCCAGTTGCTCAGCGAGGACCAGTACCTGGAAGCCACCGAGGAGCACGGTGACGAGTTCGACGCGCGCATGGGCGCCGAAGCCGTCTACCAGCTGCTGAAGTCGCTGGACCTGCCCGCCGAAGTGATCCGCCTGAAGGAGGAGATCGCCTCCACCGGTTCGGAAACCAAGCTCAAGCGCCTCACCAAGCGCGTCAAGCTGATCGAGGCGTTCCTGGAATCCGGCAACAAGCCGGAATGGATGGTGCTGACCGTGCTGCCGGTGCTGCCGCCGGACCTGCGTCCGCTGGTGCCGCTGGACGGTGGCCGCTTCGCCACCTCCGACCTGAACGACCTGTACCGCCGCGTCATCAACCGCAACAACCGCCTGAAGCGCCTGCTGGAGCTCAACGCGCCGGACATCATCGTGCGCAACGAGAAGCGCATGCTGCAGGAGTCGGTCGACGCGCTGCTCGACAACGGCCGCCGCGGCCGTGCCATCACCGGCACCAACAAGCGCGCGCTGAAGTCGCTGGCCGACATGATCAAGGGCAAGCAGGGCCGCTTCCGCCAGAACCTGCTCGGCAAGCGCGTGGACTACTCCGGCCGTTCGGTGATCGTGGTCGGCCCGACCCTGCGCCTGCACCAGTGCGGCCTGCCCAAGAAGATGGCGCTGGAGCTGTTCAAGCCGTTCATCTTCGCCAAGCTGCAGTCGCGCGGCGAGGCCACCACCATCAAGGCGGCCAAGAAGCTGGTCGAGCGCGAAGAGCCGATGGTGTGGGACATCCTCGAGGACGTGATCCGCGAGCATCCGGTGCTGCTCAACCGCGCCCCGACGTTGCACCGTCTGGGCATCCAGGCGTTCGAGCCGAAGCTGATCGAGGGCAAGGCCATCCAGCTGCACCCGCTGGTCTGCACCGCGTTCAACGCCGACTTCGACGGCGACCAGATGGCCGTGCACGTGCCGCTTTCGATCGAGGCGCAGCTGGAAGCGCGCGCGCTGATGATGTCGTCCAACAACATCCTCAGCCCCGCCAACGGCGAGCCCATCATCGTGCCGACGCAGGACGTGGTGCTGGGCCTGTACTACATGACCCGCGAGCTGATCAACGCCAAGGGCACCGGCATGGTGTTCTCCGGCGTCAGCGAGGTGCGTCGCGCCTACGACAACCGCGCGGTGGAACTGCACGCCAAGGTCAAGGTGCGCCTGCAGCGCGTGCACGAGGCCGAGGACGGCACCCGCACGCATGAGGCCTCGTTGGTGGAGACCACCGTGGGCCGTGCGCTGCTGGCGGAAATCCTGCCCGAGGGCCTGCCGTTCTCGCTGGCCAACACCGAGCTGACCAAGAAGAACATCTCGCGCCTGATCAACTCCAGCTACCGTCTGCTGGGCTTGAAGGAAACCGTGGTGTTCGCCGACAAGCTGATGTACACCGGCTACCGCTTCGCGACCCGCGCCGGCATCTCCATCGGCATCGACGACATGCTGATCCCGGGCGAGAAGAAGACCATCCTCGACGAGGCCGAGAAGGAAGTCGTCGAGATCCAGCAGCAGTACCAGTCCGGCCTGGTTACCGCCGGCGAGCGCTACAACAAGGTGGTGGACATCTGGTCGCGCACCAGCGAGCTGGTGGCCAAGGCGATGATCGACGGCATCGGTACCGAAAAGGTGGCCGACGCCGAGGGCAAGACGGTCAGCCAGAAGTCGATGAACTCGCTGTACATCATGGCCGACTCCGGCGCCCGCGGCTCGGTGGCGCAGATCCGCCAGCTGGCCGGCATGCGCGGCCTGATGGCGCGTCCGGACGGTTCCATCATCGAGACCCCGATCAAGGCCAACTTCCGCGAAGGCCTGAACGTGCTGCAGTACTTCAACTCGACCCACGGCGCCCGCAAGGGCCTGGCCGATACCGCGTTGAAGACCGCCAACTCCGGTTACCTCACCCGTCGCCTGGTCGACGTGGCGCAGGACGTGGTCGTCACCATGGACAACTGCGGCACCGAGGACGGCATCGTGATGCAGCCGATCGTCGAGGGCGGCGACGTGGTCGAGCCGTTGCGCGACCGCGTGCTGGGCCGTGTCGTGGTCGGCGACGTGTACGCGCCCGGCGATGACGACGAGCCCATCGTGCTGTCCGACACCCTGCTGGACGAGGCACTGGTCGAGAAGCTCGACAAGGCCGGCGTGCAGGTGCTCAAGGTGCGTTCGCCGATCACCTGCGAAGCCGAGCACGGCGTGTGCAAGCTGTGCTACGGCCGCGACCTGGCCCGTGGCCACCTGGTCAACATGGGCGAGGCCGTGGGCGTGGTCGCCGCGCAGTCGATCGGTGAGCCGGGCACCCAGCTGACCATGCGTACCTTCCACATCGGCGGCGCGGCCTCGCGTGCGGCGGCGGTGGACAACGTGACGGTGAAGACCACCGGCTCGCTGAAGTTCAACAACCTCAAGTCGGTGCAGCACAAGCAGGGTCACCTGGTGGCCGTGTCGCGTTCGGGCGAGGTCAGCGTCATCGACGCCAACGGCCGCGAGCGCGAGCGCTACAAGGTGCCCTACGGCGCCACCATCGCGGTGCAGGACGGCGCGCCGGTCAAGTCGGGCCAGACCGTGGCCAACTGGGATCCGCATACCCATCCGATCGTCACCGAGGTGGCCGGCGTGGTGCGCTTCATCGACTTCCTCGATGGCGTCACCGTGCAGAGCCAGACCGATGAACTGACCGGCCTGGAGTCGGCGGTGGTCACCGACCCGAAGCGCCGTGGCGCGGCGGCGAAGGACCTGCGTCCGATCGTGCGTCTGGAGGACGAAAAGGGTCGCGAGCTGAAGCTGCCCGGCACCGACATCGCCGCGCAGTACTTCCTGCCGGCCGGCGCCATCGTGTCGATCCAGAACGGCGCGGCGGTGGGCGTGGGCGACGTCATTGCCCGTATCCCGCAGGAAACCTCCAAGACCCGAGACATCACCGGTGGTCTGCCGCGCGTGGCCGACCTGTTCGAGGCACGCAAGCCGAAGGAGCCGGCGATCCTGGCCGAGCGCTCCGGCGTGGTCAGCTTCGGCAAGGACACCAAGGGCAAGCAGCGCCTGATCATCAAGGATGCCGACGGCAACGAGCACGAGGAGCTGATTCCCAAGTGGCGCCAGGTCATCGTGTTCGAGGGTGAGCACGTGGAGAAGGGCGAGACCGTCGTCGACGGCGAGCCGAGCCCGCACGACATCCTGCGCCTGCTGGGCGTGGAGCCGCTGGCCTCCTACCTGGTCAAGGAAATCCAGGACGTGTACCGCCTGCAGGGCGTGAAGATCAACGACAAGCACATCGAGTCGATCATTCGCCAGATGCTGCGCAAGGTGGAGATCACCGAGCCGGGCGACAGCCACTACCTGCGTGGCGAGCAGATCGAGCGCGTGCGCATCAACGCCGAGAACGATCGTGCGCAGGCCAAGGGCGAGCGTCCGGCCGAGTACCAGTCGATCCTGCTGGGCATCACCAAGGCCTCGCTGGCCACCGAGTCGTTCATCTCGGCGGCCTCGTTCCAGGAGACCACCCGCGTCCTTACCGAGGCGGCGGTGCGGGGCACGCGCGACACCTTGCGTGGCCTGAAGGAAAATGTTATTGTCGGCCGTCTTATTCCGGCAGGTACGGGTTTGGCCTACCACGCGGCGCGTCATCGCCAGGGCGGCCTGACCGAGCAGGAGCTGGACACCCTCTCCGGCTCCTCGTCCGCGGCCTCCTTCGCCGAGGCGCCGGTCAGCAGTGAAGATGGTGCCGAGTAAGCCCTGAGGCTTCACTCGCCGACATACGAAATGAGGTGCACGGACGCACCTCGTGTTCGGGTCACGGATGGCGGAGCGTCAGCTTGCCCAGGCAGGCGTGCTCATGTTAAATTCCCGCTTCTTGGCAGACCGAGCGTATTCGGGCTGCCTTTATGTTTTCAGGAACAGCTTCGCATGACGACAGTCAATCAGTTGGTGCGCAAAAACCGCAGCCCCAAGACCTACAAGAGCGGGTCGCCGGCCCTGCAGAGCAGCCCGCAGCGTCGCGGCGTCTGCACGCGCGTTTACACGACCACCCCGAAGAAGCCGAACTCGGCGTTGCGCAAGGTTGCCAAGGTGCGCCTGACCAACGGTTTCGAGGTCATCAGCTACATCGGCGGCGAAGGTCACAACCTGCAGGAGCACTCGGTGGTCCTGATCCGTGGCGGCCGTGTCAAGGACCTCCCGGGCGTGCGCTACCACACGGTGCGCGGCAGCCTCGACTGCGCGGGCGTCACCAAGCGTCGCCAGTCGCGCTCCAAGTACGGCGCCAAGCGTCCCAAGAAGTAATCCAAACCCTCAAGCGTGCGATCACGGACGGTCGCTTTTGCGTCGCGGTCACGGATGCCCGCAAGAAATGCAGCGTGCGGCCAGGCTGGCCGCTTTTCAGGCGGGCAGGGATGTCCGCTAAAAACAACGGACAACAAACATGTCGCGTAAAGGTTCCCATCCCGCCCGCCAGATCCTGCCCGATCCCAAGCACGGCAGCCAGCTGATTGCCCGCTTCATCAACATGGTGATGAAGAGCGGCAAGAAGTCCGTCGCCGAGAGCATCGTCTACGGTGCCCTGCAGCACATCGGCGAGAAGAACGCCGAGCCGGTCGCTCTGGTCGAGAAGGCGCTGAACAACATTGCCCCGGCGGTCGAGGTGAAGTCCCGTCGCGTCGGTGGCGCCACCTACCAGGTGCCGGTGGAAGTGCGTCCGGGTCGCCGCATGGCGCTGGCGATGCGCTGGGTCATCGATTCCGCCCGCAAGCGTGGCGAGACGTCGATGCCGCGCAAGCTGGCTGCCGAGCTGCTGGAGGCCTCCGAGAGCCGTGGCGGTGCCGCCAAGAAGCGTGAAGAGACGCACCGCATGGCCGAGGCCAACAAGGCGTTCTCGCACTACCGCTGGTAATGCCGTTTCGCATGCCGTCGCTGACGGCATGAGCAAGCCGCCCGCCCCTTGGCGGGCGCTTGACGATAAAGCCGCCCAAGGCGGCACCGGACGGCCTGGCAACCCTGCCAGGCTTTCGATTTCCAGCCGTTCGCAGGCGGCGACAAGCCTCCGGCGATCCACGCCGGCTTTCACAGGCGCAGTGGCCCGGACGGCCGCTTTCCACTCAGGGCAGGCAGCCCGGCAAAGGTAAATATCAATGGCACGCACCACTCCTATCGACCGCTACCGCAACTTCGGCATCATGGCCCACATCGATGCCGGCAAGACCACGACCACGGAGCGCATCCTGTTCTACACGGGCGTCAGTCACAAGATTGGCGAGGTGCATGACGGTGCGGCCACGATGGACTGGATGGAGCAGGAGCAGGAGCGCGGCATCACCATCACGTCGGCGGCGACGACGGCGTTCTGGAAGGGCATGGACGGCTCGATGCCGCAGCACCGCTTCAACATCATCGACACCCCGGGACACGTCGACTTCACCATCGAGGTGGAGCGCTCGCTGCGCGTGCTTGACGGCGCGGTGTTCGTGCTGTGCGCGGTCGGTGGCGTGCAGCCGCAGTCCGAGACCGTGTGGCGCCAGGCCAACAAGTACAAGGTGCCGCGCCTCGCGTTCGTCAACAAGATGGATCGCACCGGCGCCAACTTCGACAAGGTCGTCGGCCAGCTGCGCACCCGCCTGAGCGCCAACCCGGTGCCGATGGTGGTGCCGATCGGTGCGGAGGACAACTTCGAGGGCGTCGTCGATCTTCTCAAGATGAAGGCGATCATCTGGGACATGGCGTCCCAGGGCATGAAGTTCGAGTACCAGGACATCCCGGCCAACCTCGCCGACAAGGCGGCCGAGGCGCGCAGCTACATGGTCGAGGCGGCTGCCGAGGCCAGCGAAGACCTGATGAACAAGTACCTGGAAGAGGGCGACCTGTCCGAGGCCGAGATCATCAACGGCCTGCGCCAGCGCACCCTGGGCAACGAGATCATCCCGGTCTACTGCGGCACGGCGTTCAAGAACAAGGGCGTGCAGGCGATGCTGGACGCGGTGGTGAACCTGCTGCCGTCGCCCGTCGATCGCCCGCCGGTGGCTGGCGTGGACGAGAACGAGCAGGAAGCGCATCGCGAGGCCAGCGACACGGCCCCGTTCTCCGCGCTCGCGTTCAAGATCATGACCGACCCGTTCGTGGGCTCGCTGACCTTCTTCCGCGTCTACTCGGGCGTGCTCAATGCCGGCGACGCCGTATACAACCCGGTCAAGTCCAAGAAGGAGCGCATCGGCCGCATCCTGCAGATGCACGCCAACGAGCGCCAGGAGCTGAAGGAAGTGCGCGCCGGCGACATCGCTTCGGCGGTCGGCCTGAAGGACGTCACCACCGGTGACACGCTGTGCGCGCAGGACCACATCATCACGCTCGAGCGCATGTCGTTCCCCGAGCCGGTGATCTCGATGGCGGTGGAGCCGAAGACCAAGTCGGACCAGGAAAAGATGGGTATCGCGCTGGGCCGTCTGGCCGCCGAGGATCCGTCGTTCCGCGTGCGTACCGACGAGGAGTCCGGCCAGACCATCATCTCCGGCATGGGCGAGCTGCACCTGGACATCCTGGTCGATCGCATGCGTCGCGAGTTCAACGTGGAGGCCAACGTCGGCAAGCCGCAGGTGGCTTACCGCGAGACGATCCGCACCTCGGACGTGAAGTCGGACTACAAGCACGCCAAGCAGTCGGGCGGCAAGGGCCAGTACGGTCACGTCGTGATCGAGATGTCGCCGATCAGCGACGCCGATCGCGCCGACGAGAAGGTTGCCGCGCTGATCAAGGACGATTTCCTGTTCCTCAACGAGATCACCGGTGGCGTGATCCCGAAGGAGTTCATTCCTTCGGTGGAGAAGGGCTTGCGCGAAACCATCACCAGCGGTCCGCTGGCCGGCTTCCCGGTCGTGAACGTGAAGGTGAAGCTGGTCTTCGGTTCGTACCACGACGTCGACTCGTCGGAAATGGCGTTCAAGCTGGCCGCCTCCATGGCGTTCAAGCAGGGCTTCGCCAAGGCCAGCCCGGTACTGCTGGAGCCGATCATGAAGGTCGAGATCGTGACGCCCGAGGAGTACATGGGCGACGTGATGGGCGACATCAGCAAGCGTCGTGGCATGCTCACCGGCCAGGAGGACACGCCGTCGGGCAAGACCATCAACGCCGAGGTCCCGCTTGGCGAGATGTTCGGCTACGCGACCACGATCCGTTCGCTGACCCAGGGTCGTGCCACGTTCACGATGGAGTTCGACCACTACGCCGAGGCGCCGAGCAACGTCGCCGAGCAGGTCATGCACAAGGGCTGAGCAGGCCGATCCCGCTCCTTAGATTTTTCCGAATAACCGTTCTTTCGAGGTTTGAGTCATGGCAAAGGGTAAATTCGAACGCACCAAGCCGCACGTCAACGTCGGCACGATTGGCCACGTGGATCACGGCAAGACGACGCTGACGGCGGCGCTGACGAAGGTCGGTGCCGAGCGTTTCGGTGGCGAGTTCAAGGACTACAGCGCGATCGACGCGGCGCCGGAAGAAAAGGCGCGCGGCATCACGATCTCGACGGCGCACGTGGAATACGAGTCGCCGACGCGCCACTACGCGCACGTGGACTGCCCGGGCCACGCCGACTACGTGAAGAACATGATCACGGGTGCGGCGCAGATGGACGGCGCGATCCTGGTGTGCTCGGCCGCTGACGGCCCGATGCCGC
>Ga0222423_1000187_pt1 | contig 54915 bp, 40 predicted proteins | sample 3A0metagenome_FD_182472 | JGI IMG/M metagenome (GOLD analysis project Ga0222423, IMG submission 182472) | Enriched microbial communities from leaf-cutter ant dump, University of Wisconsin, Madison, United States - 3A0 (version 2) | ecosystem: Environmental > Terrestrial > Nest > Insects nest >...
TATGCCGTCTGTTTCGGCGCAAAACAAATCATCTCCATTGACCTCACAAAAGGCCAGGGAGCATTATGAAACTGTCAGGTATGTCTCCGAACACCTGTCAGCTATCTATCCGGGCCATACAACACCAACGGGCAGGTAACCACAGATGTCAGAGGCTGACAACGGCAGAATGGCGCATAGAAAAAGAGCGGAGGGGGCCTCCGCTCTCATTTTGTGGGTGATCAGATCAGCGCGCCGTGGCAGTGCTTGAACTTCTTGCCGGAGCCGCAGGGACACAGACCGTTACGCGAGGTGTTTTCCCAACCGGCGGGCAGGGCCGTAACCGGCAGGCGTTCGCGTTGCTCGGCACTGAGTGAATCGATCGGCTGGCTGGCCAGATTCTGACCGGTGGCCGGATCGAGGTGAATTTCCTCGAATTGCAGCGGATCGGGTTCCTGAGCCTGAGGCTGCATACGGATTTCCACCGTCATCAGCCAGCGCGTCGTATTGTGGCGCAGATTGACCAGCAGGGTTTCAAACAGCGAGAAGGCCTCGGTCTTGTACTCGTTCAGCGGGTCGCGCTGACCGTAGCCGCGCAGGCCGATAACGGCGCGCAGGTGGTCGAGGTGCATCAGATGCTCGCGCCACTGTACGTCGATCATTTGCAGCAGGAAGTTCTTTTCCAGCGCCTTCATCTGCTCAGAGCCAAGCAGTTGCAGGCGTTCTTCCATCTTTTCCGAGGCGATCTTGCGGATACGTTCCTCGATCTCCTCGTTGGCGATACCTTCTTCGGCAGCCCAGTCGGCCAGCGGCAGGTCGAGGCCGAGCAGTTCCTGAACGCGCTCGGTCAGACCGGCGACATCCCACTGTTCGGCATAGGCCTTCGGCGGCAGGTGACGTTCAACGATGTCGTGGATGGTATCGTCGCGGAATTCGGCGATCAGCTCGGACAGGTCTTCGGCGTCCATGAACTCCTGACGCTGTTCAAAGACCGCCTTGCGCTGGTCATTGACCACATCGTCGTATTTCAGCAGGTTCTTGCGGATTTCATAGTTGCGTTGTTCGACGCGCCTTTGCGCCGTGGCGATGGCCGAATTGAGCAGTTTGTGCGTGATGGCCTCGCCGTCTTCGACCCCCAGGGTCTTCATCATGGCATTGAGGCGGTCGCCGGCGAAGATGCGCATCAGGTCGTCTTCGCAGGACAGGAAGAATTTCGAGCGGCCGGGATCGCCCTGACGGCCGGTGCGGCCGCGCAGCTGGTTGTCGATACGACGGCTTTCGTGGCGTTCGGTGCCCAGCACGAACAGGCCGCCGGAGGCGAGGGCCTTTTCCTTATGGTCGGCCACCTGAGTCTCGATTTCGGCCTTTTTCGCCAGAATCTGATCCTGCGTGACCTCGACACCGGCGGCGTCCTGTTCCTCAAGCCATTTTTGCAGGCGCAGATCGACGTTGCCGCCAAGCTGGATGTCCGTCCCGCGACCGGCCATGTTGGTGGCGATGGTCACAGCCCCCGGCACACCGGCGTCACCGATGATATAGGCTTCGTTTTCGTGGTGGCGGGCGTTCAGCACATTGTGCGGGATGCCCTTGCCGGTGCGGTAGTCGATATTATAGGCCTCATCCCCCAGCTTTTGCAGGGTCTTCTTGTCGGCGTCCTTATATTCGGGCTTCAGTTCACGCCCGACCTCGGCCTTATAGGCGAAGCCGTTGAGATATTCCGACAGGGATTCGGATTTTTCAATCGAGGCTGTCCCGACGAGGATCGGCTGATTACGCACATAACAGGCCGCGACCTGTTCGGCGATGGCCTTGTATTTTTCCGTTTCGGTACGATAGACCTCATCGTCGTCGTCGATACGCCTGATCTGGCGATGGGTCGGGACTTCGAGAACGTCCATCTTATAGATATCGCCAAATTCCGCCGCTTCGGTCGCTGCCGTGCCGGTCATGCCCGACAGCTTCCTGTACATGCGGAAATAGTTCTGGATGGTCACCGAGGCGAGGGTCTGGTTTTCCGGCTGAATCGGCACGCCTTCCTTGGCCTCGATGGCCTGATGCAGCCCTTCGCTAAGTCGGCGGCCCTGCATCATACGACCGGTAAATTCGTCGATCAGGATCACTTCGCCGTCACGGACGATATAGTCCTTGTTCAGCGTATAGAGGGTATTGGCACGCAGGGCCTGATTGGCGTGATGCACCAGCGAGATATTGGCCGGATCGTACAGGCCCGTGGTGTCTTCCGGGATCAGTCCATTGGCCGCCAGAAGTTCCTCGATACGTTCGGATCCCAGTTCCGACAAAAGCGCCTGACGCTGCTTTTCATCCAGCTCATAGGTGTCTTCGTCGCGGATCATCTCACGGATCAGGCCGTCGAGAATCTTGTACAGTTCCGAGCGGTCTTCGGTCGGGCCTGAGATGATCAGGGGCGTGCGCGCTTCATCGATCAGGATCGAGTCCACTTCATCGACGATGGCGAAGTTATGGCCGCGCTGCACCATTTCCTGACGGTTATAGGTCAGGTTGTCGCGCAGATAGTCGAAGCCGAATTCGTTATTGGTGCCGTAGGTGACATCCGAATTATAGGCCTGTTTGCGTTGCGGCTGCGACAGGCCGTTGACGATCACGCCGGTTGTCAGGCCCAGAAAACGATAAACGCGACCCATGAATTCAGCGTCGCGTTTGGCCAGATAATCGTTGACGGTGATCAGGTGAACGCCCTTGCCTTCAAGGGCATTGAGATAGACCGGTGCGGTCGCCACCAGCGTCTTGCCTTCACCGGTACGCATTTCCGCGATCCCGCCTTCGTGCAGGATCAGGCCGCCGGTCAGCTGAACGTCATAGTGTCTCTGGCCAATCGAACGCCAGGCGGCTTCGCGGGTGACGGCAAAGGCGTCTTCCAGAAGCGAATCGAGCTTTGCCCCATTGGCGAGCCGTTCCTTGAACAGGACTGTCTGGTGCGCCAGTTCCTCGTTGCTCATGGCCTTGTACTTAGGCTCAAGGGCGTTGATGCGGGCGACGCGGCCCATCATCGATTTGACTTTGCGATCGTTGGAGGAACCGAACAGGGATTTGGCGAATGCCAGCATGTGAAACCTTAACCGTGTCGTAACCTGACCCGGACTGCCCGTTGCGCCGCAGGTCTTATGAGTGATGCTTTAGCGATATATCAATATCCGGGCTTTGGGCCTGTGTAGGCAAATAGGAAGACCCATGCGCATTTCAAGCGCGGTGACTGAATTAAGCGTGCGGGGGGGCTATGTCAATTGAGCCGCCCGTAATTCCCTATTATTGCTTATGGCTATGGATTCGGTATGACGGCCTGACCTGACCTCTGGTGCGGTCGGGGCGCAGGGTGTGCAGGACGGACAGGGTGGTATGAGGCCGGTGTGCGGGAAAAGTGAGGGGCTGTCGGCCCTGATGGTGGTTGCGGGCATGTGTCTGGCGCTTGTGGCCTGCGACAGGCCCCGGGGCGGTGTGCGTTCGGATGCCGGTGACAAGGCGGTGGCCCGCATCGATACGGACATTATCCGCGTATCGGATGTGCATAATGAGGCCGTGGCGCAGGGCCTGATCGGTGAGGCGGAGTCTCTCGATACAGCTTCGCCCCTGTTTCGCCGTACCCTTGAGGAGGTGATCGACCGCAAGCTGCTGGCGCGGGAAGCGCGCAAGCGCGGTCTTGATCGCAGCGACATGGCCCAAAGGCGGCTCAGGGACGCCGAGGAGGCCCTGCTGGGGCAGATGCTGCTGGAAAAGAGCCTTGAAGCGGCGGTGGATGAAACAAGGGTGACTCAGTTTTATGCCGAACAGGTAGCTCAGGCCCGCCAGTCCGAGGAGATGCGCGCGCGGCTGATTCTCGTCAGAACCCGTCCTGAGGCCGAGGCCCTTCGTAAACAGATCGACGGCGGCAGCGGCTTTGAAATGCTGGCGATGGCCCATTCCACGGATCAGGCGACGCGCTTCACAGGCGGAGATATGGGCTATTTCGCCACCGACCTGATGCCGGAGTCCTACCGTGCCCCTTTGCTGGCGGCGAAGATCGGGCAGGTGATCGGCCCTCTGCCGGTCGAAGGCGGCTGGGCGGTGTTCCGGCTTGAGGATCGCCGCCCCGAAGAGCCGCTGACGCCTGAGGCGGCGCGGCCGGGGATTTTGTCGGCCCTGAAGCTCGATCAGGTGCGCGGGCTTCTGGTGTCGCTGCGCAACGGGACGCGGTGGGAAATGCTGATCGATGATCCGCCGGCAAGCGCCGAAGCGAGTCCGGTCGGGGATTGATACCCGATTGATACAGGCGTGGCTAAAATCGCAACAAGGCCTTTTCATGGCCCTGATTTCTGTTTAGAGCGCGTCATATCAAGTGGCGCAATCAAGGTGGCCCTATCCCCTTTCGGAGTGACGTGCATGAGCAAAACCCCTTCAGGCAAATCAGCGGATACGCATGGCCTTGAACGTGCGCTGGATCCCTTGACCAATGCCCTGAAAAAAGCCGTGCAGACGGGGGCCGGACTGGCGGGGCTGGGGACGTCTGAAACAGCGAAGAATGACGCGGCGCCGGTGACGGGCAAGCCGGGTCTTGAGGTGTCGCCTCTGGCCGTAGCTCTGCCGCCTATGCCGCCGGTCGGCGGGGTCGAGATCGCCATTGCACAGGCCGGTTTCTACAAGCACGCCCGCCCCGACCTGATGGTCATGAAATTTGCCGAAGGCACGGCGGCGGCGGGGGTCTTTACGCGCCATTCGATTGGCTCAGCGCCGGTGGACTGGTGCCGCAAACAGCTTGAGGCCAATGAAGGCAGCGACATCCGCGCCCTGATGGTCAATGCCGGTTGCGCCAATGCCTTTACCGGCAAATTAGGCGCAGACGCGGCGCGCCGCTCGGCAGCGGCCCTGTCGCGCAGGCTCGATTGCCGTCAGCGCGATATTCTGCTGGCTTCGACCGGTGTCATCGGGGTGGTGCTGGATGATGCGAAAATCACCGCCAAACTGCCGGAAATCGATGCCGGTTTCGAGGCCGACGCCTGGCACAGGGCGGCGCAGGCCATCATGACCACCGACACCTTCCCCAAGGGGGCGTATGAAACCGCCCTGATCGACGGGGTGGAGGTGAAAATCGCCGGTATCGCCAAAGGTTCCGGCATGATCGCGCCGGACATGGCGACCATGCTGGCCTTTATCGTCACCGACGCCACCCTGACGCCTGCCGTACTGCAAAGCCTGATCGGGCTTTATACGCGCACGACCTTCAACAGCGTCACCGTCGATGGCGATACCTCGACCAATGACACGGCGCTGCTGTTTGCGACGGGAGCCAGCGGGGCGCCCAGAATCTCACGCGCGGGCGACAAACGCCTGGCCGATTTCCGTGACAAGCTGGAACGGGTGATGCACAGTCTGGCCACCCAGCTTATTCGCGACGGCGAAGGGGCCACCAAGTTCGTCAAGGTTAATGTGACGGGGGCTTCCTCACCGGCTTCGGCGCGCAAGATCGCCAAGTCGATTGCCGAAAGCCCGCTGGTGAAAACCGCCATTGCCGGTGAAGACGCCAACTGGGGCCGGATCGTCATGGCCGTCGGCAAGACCGAGGAAGAGGTCAACCGCGACCGCCTGCTGATCAAATTCGGTGACCTTGTGGCCGCCGAACATGGGGCGGTGTCGCTGAGCTACGACGAGGCGGCCATGAGCGCCTATATGAAGAATGACGAACTTGAGATCACCGTCGATGTCGGCGTCGGGCGTGGTATCGCCCATGTCTATACCTGCGACCTGACGCATGGCTATATCAGCATTAACGGTGACTATAGGAGTTAGGTGCGGACGCAGCGGAGATCTATTCTTCTGCGTCCAGAACCGTGATGTCACTGAATAGCAGGGCGTTAACGTACCATCCTTTGGATGTTTTTTGATATACTATCCTCAATCGGCTGGCGGCTTTGTCGTTCAGAATAATATATGTACGATATATAAGTATATCTGCTTCTGTATTTTCTTTGGATAAAACCCATTTTACGGGTGAGCTATAATATTCATAAATTGTTTTTGTTTGATTGATTAAATTTTTAATTATATTTGGATTATCGTATACGCCTTCAATGAAAATACCCTTATAGGTGGCATCCATGTCACCTTCGTTGAAGTGCATGAAGAAAGTATCGACTTTCTGGTCGATCTGTTTTCTGTCTGCTTCCGTGATTTCAGCGGTCGCTGCTGTATGCAGACAAAGAAAGGCGAATAGTGAGAGGATAAAAGTGCGTAACATATCGGTTCCCCCAGTATGACCGGAATTACAATGGTGATGGTTCATACTCTGATTCATGCCCCTCTAGCAACGGTGCAAAATACAATTTGAAGTAATGGTATTGGGCGTGCCTTGTTCTGGACTATTTACTGGTCTATGTTCTGTGTGAAGGAGGCCCGCCATGTTTGTATCCGTTACTGACGCCAAGGCGCAATTGACCGATCTGGTGCGCCGTGCTGAATCCGGTGATGAGGTTATTCTGACGCGTCATGGCCATGCGGCGGTGCGTCTGGTGCCGGTGAAGGCGCGCCCTGATGCACAGGAAAAGCGCCGGATACTGGAAAATTTCAGACAATCTGTTGCCGATAAGGTAGCAACCGGTGCTGATGCAGCGCGCTCTGCGGATCATCTTTATGATGATGACGGGTTGCCTCGGTGATTGCGGTCGATAGCTCGGCCCTGATGGCGATTGTGCTGGATGAAGGGCAGGCTTCGGCCTGTGCCGAAGCGCTTGCCCGTTCCGACCCGCTGATCATGTCGGCCCTGACCTATGCCGAGGTCATGATCGTGGCGCAGGGGCGCGGTTGCGGAGAGGTGATCCGGCAGCTTATTGAGGCGCTGGCCATAGAGATTATGCCGGTGGATGAGACGACGGCGGAGCAGGCGGCCTATGCCTATCAGGTGTGGGGCAAGGGCCGGCACAGGGCATCGCTCAATCCCGGTGATTGCTTTTCCTATGTCCTTGCCAAAACGCATGACTGCCCATTGCTGTATATTGGCAATGATTTTTCACAGACAGATATAAAGAGTGCCTTATGAAAACTGTACTGGTTGTGGCTGCGGCCCTGATCGATAATGACGGGCGGGTGTTGATCGCCCAGCGGCCAGAGGGCAAGCAACTGGCGGGGATGTGGGAGTTTCCGGGTGGCAAGGTCGAGGCTGGTGAGACGCCCGAAGCGGCCCTGATCCGTGAACTTGAGGAAGAACTGGGCATCACCACAAAGGCCGCCTGTCTGGCGCCATTCGTTTTTGCTTCACATACCTATGATGATTTTCATCTGCTGATGCCGCTCTATCTCATCCGCCGCTGGGAAGGGGTGGTGCAGCCGCGTGAGCATAAGGCGCTGAAATGGGTCAGGCCAAAGGATATGGCCGATTATCCCATGCCGCCTGCCGATGCGCCGCTGGTGGCTTATCTGTGCGATTTTATTTGAATCTTTAACATCCTCCCCTGCGAAGCGGGGGAGGTGGCAGAACAGCCGTCAGGCTGGACTGACGGAGGGGGCATTCCACCGCCGTTTTGCCCCCTCCGTCGCGGACTTCGCCGCGACACCTCCCCCGTAAACAGGGGAGGAAGTTGACCGGCTCTTGCTAACTTGTCCATTTCAGGACGGCAGCTTTAACTGGATTATTGAACGGGCGCTGTTCCGCGCGGTGGCCGAGCCACTCTTTTTTCAGTTGCTGATACCACTTGGCCTGAGTATCGGCGTCGTCGATCCACAACAGCGACGGGTCATATTTCAGCCCCTCGTTCTGGAGATTGACCATATCGCCGTCCTGTTTGAGGAAGGCCCTGGCCCCCAGACGGAACAGGGGGGCGATGAAGCGGAAAATGCCATGATCCGACCAGAAAATCTGGGTGATGCGCGTGGTATTGGCATCGATCGGCGTCAGGCAGGTCAGGCCTAAGATCTGGCGTTCGCCGATCTCGATATGCTCATAGCGGATGCCGGGCAGGCGGAAGGTGATCTCGGTGGCCGGTGCGCCGCCCAAGATCTTATAGGCACGGGAATTTTTCGACGGCGCATGGCGCACCATGCTGAAGCCATGTTCGCGCGGTTCAAAGGCCTTGGCCTTTTCAAGCTGTTTCTTTGAGGAACGCCACCACCATTGCTGATGCACATAGGGGCCGTGGGCGGGGTCCATGAGGCCTACGACCGCGTGGTCGATATGGCTGTCGAAATCCATGCTTTCGACGATGATCGGCTTGCCGCCGACGACACCGGGCAGGACGGGCGGCTCATGATCGGGTTCGGTCGGGCGGCGGGCATCGGCAGTGATATAGATCCAGACAATGCCCTGCTGTTCGCGCACGGCGTAGTTACGCACCCTGATGCGGTCGGTATCCATATGCTGATCGCAGGTCAGGGACGGTACGGCGGTACAGGTGCCTGAGGTGTTGAACGTCCAGCCGTGATAGGGGCATTGCACCACCGGTTCGCCGGTTTTGGAATCGGCGATCATCTGACCGGCGGACAGGGGCGCGGCGCGGTGCGGGCAGATGTCGCGCAGGGCATAGACCTGCCCCTGTGTATCGCGCCCCAGCAGCACCGGCTCATCGAGCAGGACATAGCGTTGCAGCTTACCGGCCTTCAGATCGCCGGACAGGGCGGCAAAATACCACGCGTCTTTCAGAAAGCCCTGTCCGAAGACGATGCGCGCTTTGCTGACGGGAGGAGATTGATCGGCCATGTGACGTCCTGTTGTAACCTGCGCACTATACCAGAGGCGGTCGGATTAGCCAGCAAAGCTGCCTAAGGCCGCCAGAAAGCCCTCGTTTTCGCTGTCCTTGCCGACGGTGACGCGCAAGCAATGCGGCAGGCCGTAATTGGCGACATGACGCACGATAAAACCCTTGGCCATAAGGTGTTCATTGGCGCGAACGGCCTGCGCTTCGTCCTTGAACTGAATGAGGACGAAGTTACCGGCGGACACCTCGATACGGTAACCCATCGCACGCACCGCCTGATAGAAGCGCGGACGCCAGTTGACGACCTGCGCTTTGGAGGCGTCGATATGGGCCTGATCCGACAGGGCGGCGATGGCGGCATATTGCGCGGGCAGATTGGCATTGAACGGCAGGCGGATGCGGTCAATGGCCTCAATGACGTTCAGGGGCGCATAGCCGAAGCCGATGCGCAGGCCCGCCAGACCGTGAATTTTCGAGAAGGTGCGGGTGACGATGACATTTTCGCTGTGGCGCGCCAGAGGGAAGGCCGTTTCCCATGTCGGTTCATCGACAAACTCGGCATAGGCTTCATCGACCACCAGAAGGATGTGCGACGGCAGGCGTTCACGCAGCTCGGACAGCTCTTCGAGCGTGTTCCATGTGCCGGTCGGATTGGCCGGATTGGAGACATAGACGATCCTGGTCTTGTCATTGACCTCGGCCAGCAGGCGCTCGATTTCCACGCGCTGATCGGGTTCGGGGGCCAGCCTGACCCCGGCCTGACAGGCCAGAGCGCTGATGCGGTAGGCGAGAAAGCCGTGTTCGCCGGTGACGATATTGTCGCCCGCCTCAAGATAGGTCTGGTTGAGCAGGGCAAAGACCTCATCGGAGCCATTGCCGAACACCAGACGCTCAGGTTCAAGGTCATGATAGGCCGCGACCGCTTCGCGCAAGGGATTGGCGTGGCCATCAGGATAGCGGAACAGTTTGGCGCGGGCCGCGTCATAGGCCGCCAGCGCCTTGCCGGAACAGCCAAAGGCGTTTTCGTTCGACGACAGCTTGACCGGTTCGGCCACGCCGTCGATTTTGGACTTGCCGCCGACATAGGCGGCGATGTCGAGAATACCTGCTTTCGGGGTCGGCAATGGGCTGGTCATGTGGGTTTCCGTAGATTTTTCGCCGTCTGTCTATACCCGAATACGGCAAATGTACACTGAGACAAAGTGCCGTCTGTGGGGGATCAGATAATTTGCGGCGAGGTGCCGATAATGCCCGACAGACCGGTGAAATCCTTCAGGCGGCTGTCGTTTTCCTGCACGAAGCCGATCAGGACAAACAGCTTCATACCGCCCGTGGTCATCAGCCAGTCGGCTGCCAGACCCTGATGGCTCAGGGTGTCGATGATCGCCGTTTCGGATTTGCCGCTGTCGGTGACGAAGAAACTCAGGTCGTTGCCGGTCGGTTCCGGGGCGATCGGGGCAATGGCCACACCGCGCGGGCGGTTCTGATCCATTTCCGGCAGGGCGCAGATGATGCGCACCTTCGGCTCGGCCAGAAGCCGCGCCCACCACGGGCCGGTTCTGGGGTCAAGGCTCAGTATGCCGATCTGCGACGGGCGGCGGGCAGCGGCGATGACTTCGGACGGTTCGGCCAGAAACTGCTGTGACGGGGCGACGCCAAAGCGCGCCCGCGCCCAGTTGGTCAGGTCGCCTATATTGTCTTTCGCCCAAAAATTAAGGTGAAGACCGCCACGATCTTCACCCTGAATGCGCAGACTCTCGGAGATCAGCTCACGCCAGAGAGCAACGACGGCGGCATCGGACACGGCCTTGCGCGGGGCATTGAGCAGCTTGCGCAACAGCAGGGCTTCGCGGTCGGGGCGCAGCAGCGACACCTCGGCCGAAGTGGCTTCACGCGCCTTGGCGGCGGCGATGGCGCGCGCCAGCACCGACCGCTGATCGGCCAGTTGCAGAAGCTGGTGATCCAGTGCGTCGATCTGCTGGCGCAGGCTTTCCAGGGTTTCAGCCGTTTCCGTCATGCGGGCAACTATCTCGGTTAGTGAACTAGGGGGGCGTCGGAGACCTTGAGTGTGTCCACATAAGTGCCGCCGTCATGAAAATCAAACCCAAGTTTTACCGGTGTGTCGCTGATGACCCATTGCGAGCCGATGAACGGACGCGCCAGAGGTTCATATTCCGGTGCGATCAGGCCTGTGCCGATCAAAAAGCCCACGGCATCGCCCTGTCCCTTGATCTCAAGCGCCAGCGGCCCTTTCAGGGCGCGGTTGGCATCCAGCATCAGGCCTTCGCTTTGGGCAAACAGGTCAAGCTGGTCAATGATCAGCGAGGCGCGCACCCGCGTCAGTTGCCCGCCCTGATCGCGCCAGTGGTTCAGGCGGTTTCCGCTATCGGTGCCTTTCAGTGCGCTGAAATGATCGATCACCCCCTCAAGATGCAGGGTGAAGGGCTTTGATTGCCCGATGCGCCCCATAAGGCTTTCGGGTGCACCCTGTGCGCCGGTGACACGCCACAGGAAATCGGCGCTGTCGGGGGTGTTTTCCGACGGGCGCATATAGGCCTCGAAGCGCTCGGCCTGAGAGAGGAAGAACGGATGTTCCGGCTTTGAGACGGTAAAGACCGGATTGAGGCCCTCAAGGCGCACATCATGCACCGGATGCTTCAGGCCGGAGATACTGGCGCGCAGGGACTCGGCGGTCACCTTTACGGTGCCGAAGTCCGTGCCGTCCTTGCGCTGGCCGCGATAAAGGGTCAGGCCGTCTGTGGCGACGATTACCCAGCGATCCGGCGCAAAGGCCGAGGCTTCAGCCTCAAGGTGCGGGGCAGAAAAGCCCTTGCCGGACGGGGAGAGAAACTGTGCCTGATCAAGGCGCAGGAACAGGCGAAACGGATAGCCGCGCACCTTGAGGCGGTCATGCGTGAGATGATAGCCGTCACGCGCCAGACTGTCGCCGGACTCCGCTATCCGCTGTTCGATCTGGCGCGCCATATAGACCCAGTAACGGCTCCACAGGCCAAGCAGGATCAGCACCACAAGCACCGGCCCGAACAGGCCCCATCGCGAGGGTTTTCGGGGAGAGGAGAGGTCGGTGTCTGTCATATCGTCATCCGTAAGGGCGGGCAGAAAGGGTGTCTAGCCCTGTTGTGTCACCGAAGGCAACAAAAAGGCCTCGATACCGCTCAGGGCTTCGGCCAGCGTCACCCGTTGCAGAACCACCCCCTGCGGCAGGCTGTCGAACAGGCGCGTCGGTGCGGCGGAATCGAGCATGACAAACACGCCGCGATCATCCTTTTTGCGGATCAGGCGGCCAAAGGCCTGCGCCAGCCGCGCCCGCACCAGCGCATCGTCATACAGTTTCTGGCCGAAATGGGCGCGACGGGCCTTATGCAGGGCATCAGGTCTGGGCCAGGGCACACGATCGAAGGCAATCAGGCGCAGGGCCTGACCCGGCACGTCGATGCCGTCGCGCACCGCGTCGGTGCCCAGCAGACACGAATGATGTTCGGAGCGGAAGACGCTGATCAGGTCAGAGACATCGAGCGGGTCGATATGCTGGGCATAGAGCGAAATGCCGTTTTCCCCCAAGGGCTTATACAGATGCTCATAGACGGTTTTCAGGCGGCGGATAGCGGTGAACAGCCCAAGCCCCCCGCCTTTGGAGGCCAGAAACAAAGCCTTCATGGCCGAGGCGACGGCGCGGGGATCATCGCGCGGCACATCGGTGACGACGAACAGGCGCGCCTGTTGTTCATAGTCGAACGGTGAGGCGATACGCAAGGTGCCGGCCTCAAGCGCCAGATGCGCCGCACCGGTACGCTGACGCGCCAGAGCGAAAATATCCGGCTGCTGTGAGGCGTCCGACAGGGTGGCCGAGGCCATCAGCACGCCATGCGCCGGTTTCAGCACATAGTCGGCCAGCGGCACGCTGGGGTCAACAAAATGGCGGTGCAGGGCCGCGTCCACCAATCGCCCGCCGTGGCTGATAGTGGCGAACCAGTCCACGAACGGCGAGGGGGTGGCCGGATCGGCGTCTTCGCCAAAAGCCAGTTGCTGCAACAGGCTGCGCCACGCCGGTAAGGTGATGCGTGCGCGGCGTTCCAGACCGCGTAAGGCGCCATCAAGGCGTGAACGCTCGGCCGGATCGAGTTCTTCTTCGCCGGTCAGCACATCCTCGATGGCGCGCACCAGCGCCAGTAACGGCGCTTCGATGCCCTGTAAGGCCCTGGCGGCAGCGGCGGCGGCTTCGGCCACTTCGGGCAGGCAGGGATGGGCCTCACATTCGGCGTTCTGGTCGCTGTCGGGGCGGTAGCGGCCCTTGCCCGCCGTCTCCTGCTGACGCACCTCGATCTGTTTCAGCACGGCGGCCAGAAGCGCTTCGATGGGGCCTATCGGTTCCATCATCTCACCGGACCGGGTGCGCGTCGTCAGGCGCTGCGACCAGCCTTCGTGCGGCAGGACGGCGGCGGCGCGCATCAGATCCTTGAGGTGGTTTTGCGCCGTTTCCCGTGTCGCCAGAAGGTCGCCCAGACGCTGTTCCAGACCGCGTGTGCGCCGTCCGCGCCCTTCATTGCCCCTGATCCAGCGGCGCAGTTCATAGGCTTCAAGGCCCGACAGTTCACTGGAAAAAGCCCCGTCGGCGGCTTCGAACACATGGTGGCCTTCGTCGAAGATCAGGCGCGACAGGCCAGCGGTTTCAGGTTCGCTTTCGCCGCTTGTTTCACCGGAACCGGCGGAACTGAGGTCATAGGCCGCCTGCGCCATGACCAGTGCATGATTGGCGATGATGATGCGCGCCGATTTTGCCTTGCGGATCGATTTTTCGACAAAGCACATGCGGTAATGCGGGCAGGCGCTGTAGATACATTCGCCGCGCCGATCGACCAGTGACGACGGCGTGAGCGCGCCGAACATGGCGGCGGCGGATTGCGGCGGCAGAAGCGAGGGCAGCCATGTGGGAAAATCGCCGCCGACAATATCGCCGTCGCGGCTATAGACCACCCAGCGCGCCAGCAGGGCGGCGATGATGGTTTCGCCCGACCCTTGCGTGAGCGGGCCAAGCCGTTCCTGATAGTTGAGCAGGCACAGATAGTTTTCCCGCCCCTTGCGGATGGCGATATGGTTGTCGCGTTCGGCCTCGGTATCGAACAGGGCGCGGGTATCGTGGAAAATCTGTTTTTGCAGGGCCTTGGTGTAGGTCGAGACCCAGACACGGCCCTGCGATTTCTGCGCCCACTGATGGGCAGGCGACAGATAGCCGAGTGTCTTGCCCGTACCGGTGCCCGCCTCAAGCAGCAGCATGTTCGGCTGATCCGTGGCCCATTTGGGGCCGAAGATGTCACGCGCCTTTTGCGCGAAGCTCAGTTGCTCGTCACGGCGCTCCTCAAGACCGGCGCGCCCGAGATTTTCCCACAGGCCGGTGGTGACTTCTTCAGGCGACAGACTGACCTGACGCGCCTCACCGGCGGGGGCCTGATCCTCCCATTCATCAAGCAATGACCACACCTGAAGCGCGGGTGGCGAGACATAGCCTTCGGGGACGGGGTTCTGCGCCAGACAGGCCTCAAGAAAGGGCGCCCAGACCCAGCCATTTTCGGCCATCAGGCTGAGCGAGGCCCGCGCCATCAGCCGGAAGGCCAGAGGGGCCTGAGTCAGTTCGCGCCCCAGAGCCAGTGCCACCTGCGGCAGGATGCGGGCCTGTGCCTCGGCGTCTTCGGGTTCGCTATAGCCTGTCGCCAGCGCCAGACCGGCCACGGACGGGGCGCAGAAACGGGCGGGGCGGACAAAGGCAAACAGTTCCAGCAGGTCGAAATGGCGGGCTTCGCGGTGCTGACGCCCGTTAAACAGACGCTGACGCATCAGGGGGGCATTGGCCAGCAACAGGCCTTCGCGGCCCCACAGCTCACGCGCCTGCGGGACGGCGGTGGGCGTGGTCTGATGACCGTCGCTGATGACGGCATGAAGCGGGGTCAGGGCCAGGGCCTGAGCGGGCAACAGGGCGCGCAAGGACGTTTCAGCATCCGGCAGGGGAGGAGGAGGATCGATCACCCTGTCTATATTAAACCTTTCCGCCGCACTGCCAAGTCTGAAAGCAAGGGGCCAGAAAGAGACTTCCAGAAAGAAACTTAACGTCTGCGGAACAGGCGCGAAGCCAGAAGCCCCATGCCCATGCTCATCAATACGCAGATCAGGCCGTATATCCACGCATGGCGATGGGCGAAATCATAGACGAAGCGTTCAAACCCGACCTTTTCGACGATCAGGGGTTTGACGCTGTAATTGACCGGCAGGCCCTTGCGGAACAGCCATACCTCAGCCGTATAGTTGCCGATCGGGGCATCGGAGGGCAGTTCGACCTCGGCGCGGAACAGGTGGCGGTCGATGAAGCGCACACCGGCGGGATTGTCGCTGTACAGGCCGTTTTTCTGCTGAAGGCGCACGACGGCGCGCCGCCAGTCGGTATAGCCGGTCTGATGCGCGGCTTCGGCGGCGACCTCCATCGGCATGTAATCAAGCCCAAGCCCCAGATGATAGCGCATTTCGTTGCGCGCAATGTCCGACAGGGGGCGCGAACTGGCGGCCATATAGAAGCCCGGTGCGCCTTCAAAGACCATTGGCCTTGAATTGAGCCACAGACCGGCACGGCGGGTCTTGCGCATCAGTCTGAGGTCGGTTTCCGGCCCGCGCACCACCACCACCACATCCGGCGGCGGCCCGTCCGGTTGCAGGGTCGCCCCATAGAGGATGACCTTCGCCCCCTGAAAAGAGGAGGAGACTTCGACGCGGCTCTGGGTCAGGTCGGTGGCCAGCTGATTGGTGACAATGGGGTCGAAATCGATCATCGCCTATCCTCCGGGACGGATAAGGATGAAGGGATCGTCCGGCGGAATGAACAGGGTCAGGCCCATTTGCAGCCCCGCCGTCAGAATGATCAGGGCCAGCACCAGACGCAGCTCATCAGCGCGGAAGCGGGTGCCGAAACGTACGCCCAACTGTCCGCCGATCACCCCGCCGATCAGCAGCAGAAAGGCCAGCACCGCATCGACGGTCTGGTTGCGCACGGCCTGAAGGATCATGGTGACGGTGGCGGTGATGATCACCTGCAACAGGCTGGTGCCGACCACGACCGAGGCCTTCATGCGCAATATATAGATCATCGCCGGTACGATGACGAAGCCGCCGCCGACCCCCATCAGGGCCGCCAGAATCCCGACGACGAAGCCGATGAACAGGGGCGGGATGACGCTGATATACAGGCCTGAGCGCGGAAAGCGCATCTTGAACGGCAGGGCATAGAGCCAGGGCGGACGCTTGAGTCTGGGGCGGGCCGGGGCCATGCCCTTCTTGCGCCGCAGAATGGCCCCCAGACTTTCGTTGGCCATCATCCCGCCTATGCCGCACAGGAACAGGAGATAGATGAGCGAAATCATCAGATCGACCTGCCCCAGAAGGCGCAATATGCGGAAAATCTCGACCCCGATACCGGCCCCGACCACCCCGCCCGCTGCCATCAGCAGGCCCATGCGGAAATCGACACTGTCCGAACGCCTGTAGCTTGAGACGGAGGAGGTGGAGGTCGCCAGCACATGACCGGCCTGAGAGGCCACGGCAATCGACGGCGGAATCCCCAGCGTCACCAGAACCGGTGCCATCAGGAAACCGCCCCCGACACCGAACAGGCCCGAGAGAAAGCCCACACCGACCCCCAGTCCGGCCATCAGCCAGACATTCACCGACATTTCGGCGATAGGCAGGTACAGTTCCACAGAATACGTCCGTATAGGCGGTTAAAAGGATCGGATGCGGCCTGTAAGACACGTCTTTTTCGGCGCGGGATCAAACCCTTTTTGAGACAGTTACCCGTTTATAGTCCCAAACCGTTAAGGTCATTTTACGGCACAGGCCTGTGAATCGGAAACCTGACTTACGGATGCGCCGATACCGGTTTGAAGGCCGCTGCCTGCGCGTCCGCCGTGGCGATTTGCTGGGCAGTCAGCTGCGGCTTGATCAGGCCGAGGGTGCGTGAGGCTTCGCTGTCACCGGCCCTGGCGGCGATACTGAACCACTTATAGGCTTCGGTCAGGTTCATCGGCACGCCGTCGCCTTGCTGATACAGGGCGCCCATATTGTAATAGGAGTCGCGCACGCCATATTCCGCCGCCTTGCGGAACCACTGGGCCGCGCCGACGCGATCCTGAGGCCCGCCGTCGCCATTATACAGCATGATCCCGAGATTATACATGGCCGGCGCATGACCACCGGCGGCAGCGCGTTCGGCCCAGTTGCGGGCTTCGGTCTTATCGACCTTCACCAGACCGCCTTCGCCGCTATAGATCAGGCTCATGTGGTATTGCGCGGGGGCATAGCCCAGAAGGGCGACGCTTTTCATCGTCTCGGCCGCCTTGGGGTCATTCGACTGAAGCGTCAGGGTGGCGGCTTCATACATGGCCTTGAGGCGCGCCTCATCCTGTGCCGTCTGGGCCGGGGTTTTGGTCGCCGTATCGGTCAGGGCGCTGGCCAGACGGATATCGTCCTTTGGCTTGGAGTCAGGGCGATCCTGCACCAGCACATAGGAGCCGACGGCGGCGGTGGTTAGCACCATCGCCACGGACGAGGCCTTGATGGCGCGCATCAGGGTGCTGCCGCTCCCCTTGGGCGTGCCGGTCGGCGGGGTCTTGGTGCGCGACTGCCCCAGTTTCAGGCCGAGATCCTTCCTGCCGGATTTCTTGTTGTCGCCGCCCTCGATCGAGGCGCGCACCGCCGCACGGGCCGCCGCCAGCGCTTCGCGTGTGGACAGGGACACGCTATCGACCGGCGGTTCCACCGTCCCGGCCATATTTTCGGGGATCGCCGTTTCGGCGGGGCGGTTGAACATCGGCTGATCGTCGTTGAATAAGGTATCTGGCAACGTATCAGGCGAGGCGCGGCGTGAGGCGTCGATTTCGGCAAACGGGTCTTCGCCGTCAAAGGCGGCGGCTCTGGCGAGCGGTTGCGTGACGGTTTCTGCCACCACCTGCGGCGGCGCCGTCAGCAGGTCGGTGTCGAAATCGTCCTCGAACGGATCGAAGGCCGGTTTGCGGGCCGGTGCGCTCAGGTCGCGCAGATCATCGGCGGCAAGGGTCACATCCTCAAGCAGACGCGCCGTCAGATCGGGTTCACTGACCGTTTCGCTGGTATCATTCGGGGGGCTGCCCTGACCGCTATCGTCCGGCGTGTCATTGTCGTCAAAGCCATGTTCAAATTCGGCAAACGGCTTTTTCTCAAGTTCGGTCGGACCGAAGGGCGTCGGCAGATCCGGCGTGGCGGCGGGGCGCAGCTCCTGCAACAGGTTCTGGGTGCGGGCCTGACCTAAACGGCTGTCGATCTTGGTGCGGGCCTCTTCCAGCAGCTTTTGCGTACGTTCTTCGCTCTGGCGGATACGTTCGGCAATATCGGCGTGGGTACGCTGATGGCGGGCATCGATTTCTTCGCCGACGCCCTGAAGAATCTGCGAGGTACGTTTCTCGTTTTCGATGATTTTCAGGTTCAGGCGTTCGGAAATGCGGGCGATTTCCCCGCCCAGACGCTCCAGCGCCTGTGCATGGGTGACCTCGGCCTGCCCCAGACGGTCATCGAGTTTGTGCGACAGGTGGGTGATGGCACCGCTGGTCGATCTTTCCACCTCCGTCATCCTCTGATTAAGGTTACCGGCGATTTTCAGCACGTCCTGTCCCATCGATTCGATGGCCCGCGCCGAGCGTTTATCGACGGCGTTCAGACGGCCTGAAATCTGTGACACAGCCTGATCGAGGCGCGTCTGGGTTTCCTGTTCCAGCGCCTGCCGGATTTCAAAGCGCGAATCATCGATGCGGCGCGACAGGTCGGCGGCCAGACGGCTCAGGGACTGTACGCTTTCGGGATCGGTGACATCGCCGCTTTCCTCGGCGCGCAGCATCCGCGCATCCAGGCTGGCAAAGGCCTGTTCAAGGCCGCGAATGGCGGTTGAGGTCTGGGCTTCGGCGGTTTCCAGACGCTGCGACAGGCGGGTAATGACCTTGTCTATGGCGGCCTGAGCGGTGCGTTCGGGGTCGCGTTGTTCGCTTTGGGCCAGACGATGCGACAGGCCCAGCATGTCCTCACGCATGGTCTTGAGCGTGTCGCGGGTGCGGGCATCGTTTTCGTAAAGCTGGTTGGCCAGCTTGCCCAGCGTCGCCTCAAGCGACTGCACCGTGTCGGCGACATTTGTGTTTGTCACCTGCGTCTCAAGCTGGGCGATGCGCGCGCGGTCTTCGCGCAGATTACCCGAAAGCCCGTCAAGGCGATCCAGCACACTATTGCGCACCTGAGCGCTTTCGCGGTGCAGGCGTTCGGAGGCGCCGCTGACCGTTTCCTGAAGGCGGGCCACGGTTTCCGCCTGAGCGCTTTCCTGAGCGGCTTCGTTGCGCTCCAGACGGTTGAGCAGGGCCTCGACGGCCTGAGACACGCCGCGCACGGCATGGGCGGAGCGGGCTTCGGAGGTTTCGATGCGCTCACCCAGCCCCTCAAGCACACGCGCCACGCGGCTCAGGTCAGGTTCGTAACCGGCGTCAAGATCGGCAGACTCATAGGCGCGGCGGTTGCGCGCGGGCCTGTGACGGTCGGTTTCATAACGGGGTTCGCTACGATAATCAGCCCGATATTCCGGCTGACGGCGGCCTTCGTCGCGTAAAACGGCGGCAACATCATGGCCGTCGAGAATCATCTGGTTCAGCCATTCCCCCAGCGTCATGCCGGAACGGCGTGCCAAGTCCTTGGCCACTTCACGGGCCTTGGAATCTATACCTTTTACACTCCAGGGCGTGGCGGAGGTCATGCGAATCCCCTCAATTGGTTCCTGAGAGGCTAAACCGCATTATCTGGGGTGTAAACCTTTTGTTAACCTCAATATCTGGGGGTAAGTCACTCTTCTGTGGACGGCAGGGCTTGCGAATCGCGATGAAATCCTGTCCGCGAATCGGTGAGGCCCCTGAGGCGAAAAATGTGTTCCTGCCTCTTGTGCGCCGCGTAATAGCCGATCATATGCGCGGCATGGAACTGACCCTGCACACCACACTCATCTGGCTGGCGGCCCTTGCGGTACTGGCGGCGTTTTCCGGCTATATGGGCGCGCGCCCGATGAGCCTCAAACAGGCAGGGCCGCGCATGGTGCCCTGGCGGTTCATCATGCTGCTGGCGGCTACGGCGGTGATTGTGCTGCTGGTGCATCTGGTGTCGCTGCTGGGGCTGAAGTCCGATCCGCCGCAGATATATTGATGTGAGTGTCGCAAAGGGGACGGGGCTGATATGCACGGGAATAGCCATGAGTCGCGGAGGCCGGTATGGAGTGGGACAGACTGTTGAATACGACGCGGCTGAGGGCGCCGGACTATGCGGAAAAGCCCGGACGGCCGATGTATATGCAGGACATGGACCGGATCACCTTTTCCGCGCCGTTCCGTCGTCTGGCCAATAAGACGCAGGTGCATCCGCTATATGACAACGACCATATCCATCATCGTCTGATCCATAGTATCGAGGTGGCCAGTGTCGGGCGCTCACTGGGCATCGAGGTGGGACAATGGCTGGTGGATAGCGGGCGTATTTCCGAGGTTCAGAGAGACAAGATCGCCGGTATCGTGCAGGCGGCCTGTCTGGCGCATGATATCGGCAATCCGCCCTTTGGCCATTCCGGCGAGGCGGCCATCGGCGACTGGTTTACCGGGCGGCTGGCGTCGCCTTCGGGAGTGCTGAAGGGGCTGGAAGGGCGCTATCATCAGGCGTTCAAGGCTTTTGAAGGCAATGCCCAGGGCTTTCGCATCGTGGCGCGCACGGAAATGTATGTCAATGACGGCGGGATGCGCCTGAGCCTTGGGGTGCTGGGGGCTTTTACCAAATATCCGGCCACCGCCAATGTCAGTCTGGCCCGCCCCGAACCCTATTGCGGGCTGAAGAAATACGGTCTGTTCGACAATGATGCCGAACTGTTTGCCGAGGTGGCTGAGGCACTGGGGCTGCCGGAAGAAAAGACGCCGATGGGCGTATGGTGGCGGCGGCATCCGCTGGTGTTCCTGATGGAGGCGGCGGACGATATCTGCTATAATATCATGGACATGGAGGATGCTTTCGTCAGCGGTGACGTCAGTTTCACGCAGGCGGGCGCGGCTTTGGCCTCACTGTTTGCGCGGCGCAATACCGCTCCGTCGGCGCGGTCGCAGGCGGCGGAAATATCGGTGCTGCGGGCGCAGGCCATCAGTGGGGCCATCAGTGCCTGCGTCGAGGCCTTCAAGGCCCATTATGACGCCCTGATGGACGGGCGTTTCTCAGGATCGCTGATCGAAGTGTCGGACAAGGCCGAAGCCTTTGCCGCTATCCGCCAGATTGCGCGTGAGCGGATTTTCAATGCGCCGCGCAAGACGGAACTGGAAATTTTCGGGCGCAATGTCATTTGCCGCGTGCTGAACGGGCTGATGCCAGTGCTGGATGATCTGGAAAGCGTCGGCTGGGAGGTCGGGCGGCTGTCGCCCTATCATCAGCAGCTTATGCGTGCCTGTCATCTCGATCTGGCGGATGTGCAGACCCCGTATGAGGCGGTTCATGCCCTGACCGATTTTGTGTCGGGGATGACGGATCGTTATGCGGTCAAGGTGGCGGATATGCTGGGGTAATTTCGCCTCACCGTTTGAGGGTTTCCCCCTCTCACCTGAGGGAGAGGAGGATAGGAGGGGGTTAGTCGAGGCGGACGACCACGACCGATCTGGCGGGGATGTTCAGTTCAAGGACATTGCCCTTCACCTTGCCGCCGCTATAGGTTTTGGGGGCGATGACCTCGGCCTGACCGGGGGTGTTGTGGGCGTCCATCCGGTCGTGGGTCAGAACCTGACCGGAAACGGTTTTCGCCTTTTCCGATCCCAGATTAACGTTCAGCACATAGCCGTTTTGCGGGTGCATATTGGCGACGGCTATATAGACCTTGCCGTCCTTGCCGCGGGCGGCGGTGGTGTTGAAGGCCGGTATGGTCTTGTCGCCCATCGTCCATGTCGGGGCGGTGACCTCAAGCGGCAGGTAGGTGGCGTCCTGAAACGGCACATACATCTTGAATGCATAATAGGTCGGGGTCAGGGCCATTTGCGGGCCGTCGGTGAGGATCATCGCCTGAAGGACATTGATGGTCTGGGCGATATTGGTCATCTTCACGCGATCAGCATATTTGTGGAAGATGTTGAAATTGGCCGCTGCGACAATGCCGTCACGCAGGGTGTTCTGCTGATAGAGGTGGCCCGGATTGGTGCCTTCTTCGACATCGTACCATGTGCCCCATTCATCGACATAGAGGGCGATGCGCTTGTCGGCGTCATGCTTGTCCATTGCAGCCGTGTGCTGCGTGAGCAGGTCATCCATGCGCAGGGTCTGCTGGAAGGTCGAGAACCACTGGTCCTCGCCAAAGCCGCGCGCCGCGCCCTTTTGGCTCCAGTTACCGGTCGGCAGGGTGTAGTAGTGCAGGCTGATGGCGTCCATGCGCTTACCGGCTTTGGCGATGACCGTATCCGTCCAGTTGACGTCGAAGGCATTGGCCCCGCTGGCGACGCGGGCGGCGGGATTGTCCTTGTTCTTATGGAAGAAAGCTGAGAAGCGGCGGTATTCGTTGGCGTAATAGTCTGCGGTCATTTCACCGCCGCAGCCCCAGCTTTCGTTGCCGATGCCGATAAAGGGGACTTTGAAGGGGTCATTGCGGCCATTGGCACGGCGTTCCTGCGCCAGGGTATCGTCGCCGGGTGAGGTCAGATATTCGATCCATTCGCGCATTTCCGTCGGATTGGCCGAGCCGACATTGACGGCGATATAGGCGTCCGCACCGATCTGTTCGGCGAAGTCGAAAAATTCATGCGTGCCGAAGGCGTTGGTTTCCGGTGAGCCGCCCCACCAGTTGTTCTTGCGCGAGGGGCGCTTGTCGCGCGGGCCAATGCCATCGCGCCAGTGATATTCGTCGGCAAAACAGCCGCCCGGCCAGCGGATGACCGGCACCTTTATGTCTTTCAGGGCCTTGACGACATCGTTGCGGATGCCGCGCGTATTGGGGATGGCGGAGTCTTCGCCGACCCAGACGCCTTCGTAAATGCCGGCCCCCAGATGTTCGGAGAACTGGCCGTAAATATAGCGCGAGATTTCGCTGCCCGGCTGATCGGCGTGCAGGGTGGCCTCGACCTTCTGGTTTGCATTGTTCTGGGCAAAGGCCGCAGGGGCCAGGCCTATGGCGGCGGTTAGCGCCAGGGCGGTCAGGGTTTTGAGCATCTTTGTCTGTTTCCTCTTTTTTTTATGGTTGTGTGGGTGTGGGTGTGGGTGTGGTTTTGCCCCCTCCACCCCTTCGGGGTCCCCCTCCCCCGCTACGCAGGGGAGGATGTTTAGGTTTCTGGCCCCGCTACGCGGAACAGACGGCATTCATAGACCGATGTCCAGTTGTTCTGATCGCTTTCAAAGCGCACCGTCAGGGTGGTTTTGCCGCGCGTCAGCTCCGGCGGCAGGGCATAGGTCAGAATATTGGCGGCGACCGTCGGGTCGCCTTCGAGACGTTCGCGCACCAGAAGCGTGCCATTGATCCGTATGCGGAAGTCCTTGTTGCGGTCGCGACCGCCATAGGTCACCTGAAGCGCCAGACCGGTTTCACCGGATGAGGCGAGATCAAATTGCAGATAGCCTTTATTGAGCATCCGCCCGCGTTCGGCAATGTGGGTGATGGTGTCGGTCGAAGGGGTGCCGGAGAAATTATGGTCGCGTTCGGGCTGCATTTCCCCCAGACGGATGACATCGAGCGTGGCGGCGCGGATGGCGGCTTTTTCGGCGGCGGCCTTACGGTATCCGGCTTCGGTATCCACCCATTCCGCTGTGCCGAAGCGGCGGAAATAGACGGCGGTGCGGTTGTGGTGCTGCTCGAAAAACGGACGCAGGACAAGCGGTCCGGGTGCGCCCTTGTCGGCGGGGGTGAAAACGCCTGATGTACCCAGCGCCGGTTGCAGGATGTGGTCGGCGGTGTCGGAAATGATCACCGGATCGAAGCCTTCCCACGGGGCATTGGCCGGGCCGAGATCGGCGGCCAGTACCAGCGGCCCGTTGAGGAAGGCCATCAGACGGTCATCGTCAGGCATGGTTTCATAATGGACGGCCTTGGGCAGGGTGAGGCTCAGGCGGTCGCCGGATTTGAGGCCGGTCAGGGTGGCGTAACCGTCTTTGACCTCAAGCGGGACGGGTTTGCCGTTGCGCGTCAGGGCGGGGTTTTTGGCCCATGCAGGAATGCGCAGGCTGAGGGCATTGCGCGCGGGCCAGTCGCGTAAGGTCAGGGTCACATCATCGCCATAGGGGAAGGCGGTATCGAGATCGGCCTTCAGCCCTTGCGCGGGCCAGTCGAGCTGCGAGGCATAATAAAGATTGACGATCAGGCGGCCATCGCCACGGGTGTCATGCCACCAGACGCTTTCGCCGTGTTTGGAGTGGCTTTCCATGCCTGAGCCGACGCAGCACCAGAAATCATTGAACGGGTCGGAATGGACGCGGCCAAAGCCTGAGGCCAGAGGCGTGAAATAGGTGAACATGCCCGATGTCGGGTCTTGTTGCGACATGATGTGGTTGAGGTGGGCGCGCTCATAGAAGTCGAAATAGGCCGCATCCCCCGACCAGCCATAGAGGTGGCGCGTCAGGCGCAGCATATTGTAGGTGTTGCAGGCTTCACAGGTTTGCTGATCGAGACGGGTCGAGAGTTTGTTCGGGGCACCGAAATGTTCGTGGTCGGAATTGCCGCCAATGACATAGGAATGGTCCTTGGTGACGGTCTCCCAGAAGAAGAGGGCGGTTCTGGCGTTTTGCGGCTTGTGATCCAGTTCATACAGGCGAGCGAGGCCGACGACCTTGGGGATCTGGGTATTGGCGTGTTTGCCGTCCAGTTCATCGCGGCCTTCGGCCAGAGGGGTCAGGACGCCCTTATGGTACAGGCGTTCGGCCAGTTTCAGCCAGCGCGGGTCCTGAGTGCGGCTGTACAGTTCGGCATAGGCTTCGTTGATGCCGCCATGTTCGGCGTGCAGGAAGTTCTGAAGCTGTGTGTCGTCAAGGCCTTCGATGATGGTGCCGAGATAGTCGGCCAGACCCAGCGCCACCTTCAGGGCATCGGCATCGCCCGTCTGTTTGTGGGCCTCAAGCGCACCGGCAAACACCTTGTGGTAGGTATAGACCGGCACCCAGCCGCCATTGAGGTCGAAGCCGCCGGAACGGATGTCGCCCTTGCGCACCTCCTCATAGACAATCTTGCCATCGACGGTTTTGCCGTCGCGCTCGACCGTGGTGCCTCCGGCATAGCCGTCGCCCTGCGCGGCCTGAATTTTCAGCAGTTGTTCGGTGACATAGCGGGCGCGGGCCTTGAAGCGTTCATCGCCGGTCTGGGCATAGATCAGGGAGACGGCGGAATAGTAGTGGCCGAGGCTGTGACCGGCAATGCCACGCGCTTCCCAGCCGCCGTAAGCCTCGCCCTTGGTCGGCAAACCGGCACCGGCATAGAAATTATGCAGCAGGCGGTCGGCATCGAGCGACAGGAGATAGCGCTGGTTGGCCTCAATGGCGGTCAGGAAGATCGACGGCTTCAGGCGGACGGTATCGAGGGGGACGGGGGCAAGGGTTCCGGCGGACGGCGCGGCGCGGGTCTGGGACAGGGCCGTCCCTGAGAGCAGGGGGCTGCCGAGGGCGGCGGTCTTGAGGGCGGCGCGACGTGAAATCTGCATATCTGGTGTCTTCCCTGTGTTTTTGTCTGAGTATAACGCGCGATCAGGGAAGCGCCAGTGGATAAGGGTGATTTTTTTTGAAGGCCTGAGGAAAGCCCCCTCCGTCGCGGCCCAAAGGATTTGGGCCGCGCCACCTCCCCCGTTCGCAAGGCTCACAGGGGAGGAGGTAAGGGGGATCAGGCGGCGGCGAGGGCGCTCAGGTCATTGGCGGCATTTTCAATGGCGGCGGTTTTGGCGTCGGGGCCAAAGGCCATTTTCTCCGCGCGGACAAAGGTAACGTCCGTAACGCCCATAAAGCCCAGAAGCGTGCGGATATGGCCTTCCTGAAAATCGACCGCCGTGCCGTCGCCTTCGGAATAGAAGCCGTCGCGCGTTTCGATGACGATGGCCGACTTGCCCTTGACCAGACCTTCGGGGCCGGCTTCGCTGTAGCGGAAGGTGCGGCCCGATTTTAGCACATAGTCGAACCAGGTCTTCAGAAGCGCCGACATGCCGAAATTATACATCGGGGCACCGATAATGATCTTGTCGGACGCTTCGAGGGCGGCGATCAGGTCTTCGCGGCGTGCGGCCAGTTCGGCCCCTTCGCTGCCCGCTTCGGCCGCACCGAAGAAGCCGGAAATATTGTGAGCCGACAGGGCAGGCAGGGGGGACTGGCCCAGATCATATTCGGTGAAGGTGACCGACGGGTTGGCCTTTTGCAGGTCGGATTTGTAGGAATCGACCAGTGTGCGCGACACGGACCCTTCGGCCTTGACGGAAGAATTGATGATCAGAACCTTGGACATGAGATACTCCGGTAAAATATAAGGGTTACGGTTACATATAAGGGCAGGGGCAGGGGGTGTCTTGCCCCTCCGCCCCGTTCACAGGGGAGGATGTTGGGGGTCAGAACTTACCGGCGCGGAAGTCGGCAAAGGCCTGATAGATTTCTTCAGGCGTATTCATGACGAACGGGCCGTGGCGTGCGACGGGTTCCTTCAGGGGGCTGCCCAGCACCACCAGCACCCTGGCACCATCCAGACCGGCAATCAGCGGCAGGCGGTCACCGGCGCTCAGGACACCGGCCTGACCGCGTTCGATGACCTTGTCGCCGATATTGACGGCGCCGTCATGGACATAGACGAAACCGGCATGGTCGGCAGGCACCGGCAAGGTGAGGTCGGCGTCGCGTTCCAGCGTCACATCAGTAATGAAGGGCCGTGTCGTCGGTGAGGCGATCGGGCCGGACTGACCCTGATAGGTGCCGGCCAGCAGCTTGACCGTCGCGTCCTGATGGCGGATCACGGGGATACTGGCGGCGGGCACGTCCCTGTAGGTCGGATCGAGCATCTTTTCCGAGGCGGGCAGGTTCAGCCACAACTGAAAGCCCTGCATCAGTCCGTCTTCCTGTTCCGGCATTTCAGAATGCACCAGACCGCGCGCCGTGGTCATCCACTGCACATCGCCGGGGCCGAGCAGGCCTTCATTGCCTTTGGAATCGCGGTGGCGCATCCGGCCCGCCAGCATATAGGTGATGGTTTCAAACCCCCTGTGCGGGTGGTCGGGGAAACCGGCAATATAGGCGGTCGGATCGTCCGAGCGAAATTCGTCGAGCATCAGGAACGGATCGACTTCGGGCAGGGCCTGCGTGCCGATGACACGGTTGAGCCGGACGCCTGCGCCATCGGTGGCGGGCTGGCCGCGCACGATGCGGGTAAGGATGCGATCGGTATGAGACATGGTCTTTATCCTTTCGGGTTGAGGCCTGTATAGCGGCGCACGGGTGTTGCCAGAAGGTCATGTTTCGTGATTATGGTGTTGCGGAAAGTGGAACAAGTGGGGCCTTTTGCGCCTCACGCCGACCCTCTCCCCCATTTTTGTCTTTGGAGAGAGAGGGGGAAATAAAGAAGGTGCCGGATGCTGTGTGATGTGTCGTTTGAGGATTTGCAGGCCTTTTTTCTGGTGGTGGAGACAGGGTCGTTTGCGCGGGCCGCCGAGCGCATGGGGGTGGCCAAGTCGATTGTCAGCCGCAGGGTGGCTTCGCTTGAGGCGTCGCTGAAGGCGCGGCTTCTGACGCGCACGGCGCGCGGGACGCAGGCCACGGATGTCGGGCTGATCTATTATGAGAAGGCGCGTGAGGCGATAGCCCAGCTTGAGGCGGCGCAGGAGGCGGTGGCCGAGGCCGTCTATGAGGTGGCAGGCCCGATCCGTCTCAGTGCGCCCCTGAGTTTCGGCGTGTCACACCTGTCGAAGGTGCTGGCCGATTTTGCCGCCACCTATCCGCGCGTTGAACTGGATATTGGCTTTGATGATCGTAAGGTCGATGTGCTGGGGGGCGGCTATGATCTGGCGATCCGTATCGGCGAGATGACCGATTCGGCGCTGGTGGCGCGGCGCATCGGACTGGTCAACTCGATGTTTCTCGCCAGTCCCGACTATCTGGCGCGGGCCGGACGACCCGAAACCTTTGCCGGTCTCAACGGGCGCGACGGGCTGATCTATACCAATATCAGTCAGGGGGATCTGTGGCGGCAGGGTGATGTCAGTGTCAAGCTGCGCTCACGGATGCGCAGCGACAGCGGGGAAATGCTGCTCTGTGCGGCGGTGGCGGGGCTGGGGGTGGTGCATCTGCCCGGTTTTCTCGCGGCCCGCGCCATTGCCGAGGGCACGGTCGAGGTGCTGCTGCCCGAAGTCAGTCGCACCGTGCCGATACAGGCCGTCATGCCGCCGGGGCGGGCCAAGACGGCACGGGTCAGGGCGCTGGTGGACTATCTGGTGCTGCGGTTTTCGGCGGAGGTGTTATAAGGAACGGGTTTCAAAAGGTCGTTTCCGGCCTGTAAGGATGTATCGTCAGCTTCTGGATAGGGACGTTTCGGTTTTTCATGGCAGAGTATGGTTCTCTACCCCCCTTTCCTCAAAAGGGAGAGGCTGGCTATATGCGCAGGGCCCTGGCTCTGGCGCAGGCGCAGCTTGGGCGGACGTCGCCCAATCCGGCGGTGGGCTGCGTCATCGTCAAAGACGGTGCAATCATTGCCGAAGCTGCAACCGGTGACGGGGGCCGCCCTCATGCCGAGGAAGCCGCCTTGCATAGTCTGGGGGGGCATGCCGATGGGGCAACGGCCTATGTGACGCTGGAACCGTGCGGTGAGCGGTCAAACGGCGGCTGTGCCTGTTCGCAGCTTTTGGTGCAGGCGGGCGTGAAACGGGTGGTTTTTGCCTGTGAAGACCCGTCGCCCTATGCCTCGCATATCGGTACGCGGCGGCTTGCGGCGGCGGGTATTCAGGTCGAAACCGGTCTGATGCAGTCTGAGGCCTTTGGTCTGATACAGGGCTTTGTCCATTATCTGAATACCGGCAGGCCGCTGGTGGCCGAAAGCCAGACCGGTGAGGGGTTCGATGCCCGTTATGAACCGGCGCCGCTGACGGAGGCAGCTGAAGACCTGAAACTATGGGGCGAACGCGGGTTTCGCCGCCTGTGGGTCGAGCGCGGTTCCGAACTGGCGCAGTCTCTGCGACAGGCGGGTCTGCTATGAAGCTGTTTGATTTAAATTAACCTGTCGGCGCGTACAGTGGGTGGTTATCTGAGGGACTGGGAAAGTCGTATCTTCCATGAGCGCTGCTAACGCCGGATCGCGTTACAAGAAACTGACACAGGCCGAGGTCGATCAGGTCTGTGAGAAGCACGCCCGTCTCAAGGCGGGGCGTCCCGGCGGGGCGCGGGCAGTGTTCGCCTGGTCGGATATTTCCGGACTTGATCTGAAAGGCCGCGATCTGGTCGATGCCGACTTTACCGCGACGATTATGGTCGGCACCGACCTGACCGGAGCGCGGCTCGATCAGGCGAATTTCTATTGCGTCGATATGCAGATGGCGAACCTGAGCTATGCCTCCATGCGGCGGGCCGATCTGCGCGGGGCCTGCCTGCGCGGGGCCAATCTTCTGGGGGTTGACCTGTTCGAGGCCGATCTGCGCGAAGGGGCGCTGGCCCTGCCGGACAGGGCGTCGGGTCTGGCCTATGTCGAAACCCAGCCGCGTCTGTCCGATGCCGGTTTCACCAACCTGCGCGGGGCCAATCTCGAGCGCTCGAAACTGACCGGTATTCAGGCGATGAAGGCCGATTTTACCGACGCTATCATGACCCAGTGCAAGCTGGTGCGGGCCAATCTCAAACTGGCCAGACTCGATAATTGCGACCTGTCGGGCGCCGATTTGTCGGGGGCCGATGTCACCGGTGCCTCATTGAAAGATGCGGTGCTGATCGGGGCCAAGGTCGAGGGCTGGAACGCCACCCAAGCCGATCTGTCGGGGGTTCTGACCGATAAGGCTGCCGGTACGGATGTCACGACCCTGCCCTATGACCAGATGATCCGCGACCATGCCCTGTGGGTCGATACGCTGGGTAAGTCCGGTGCGCCGTCCTTGTTCGACAAGGCGGATTTGCGCGCCCTGAAAAGCATCAAGGGGCTGAATCTGGCTGCGCTTTCGGCCAGGGGAGCGGTGTTTTACGGTCTGGATATGCGCAATGTGCAGCTTTCGGGCGCGCAGCTTGAGGACGCCGATCTGCGCAATTGCAACCTCAGCGGGGCCGACCTCAGGGGGGTGCGGCTCAATCGCGCGCGCCTTGACGGGGCCAATCTGCAAGGGGCACAGATCGGGCCTCTGGTGCTTGATGGTGACCGGCTGTTTCCGGCCGACCTGCGCGAAGCCCGTATCCGCGGCGTTAATCTGAGAAGCGCCAATCTGCGTAAGGCCAAAATGGATGGTGCCGATCTGTCGCGCTCAGACCTTCAGGACGCGCAGGTCGATATCGAAAGCCTTGTGAACGTGGTCTGTGTCGCCCTGAAAGGCAAGATTGCCGCCTAGCAGGGCCTCAGGCCCTGCCTGCTAGTGGTTGTCGCGGGGAACGCCGACACCGACCTGAGCGATGCGCTGATATTTGACGGCGTTTTCCAGCACCATGCCTGACCCCATCTGGCCGACGACGGCGCGTTGCATTTCCTGCCAGGGCGTCTGGTGTGCGGGGTACTGATAACCACCGGCGGCCTCAAGGGCGGCGCGGCGTTCAGCAATTTCCGCATCCGAAATCAGCACATTGACGGTGTTGGTATTGAGATCGACGCGCACCTTGTCACCGGTTTTCAGGATACCGAGATTGCCACCGGCGGCGGCTTCGGGCGAGGCATTGAGGATCGACGGCGAACCGGAGGTGCCGGACTGACGGCCATCGCCGATGCAGGCCAGAGACGTGATGCCACGCTTCAGCAGATAGTTCGGTGCGCGCATATTGACGACCTCAGCCGCCCCCGGATAGCCGACGGGGCCTGCGCCGCGCATGAACAGGATCGAATGTTCGTTGATGCCCAGCGCCTCGTCGTCGATGCGATGGTGATAGTCCTCAGGGCCATCGAAGACGACCGCATTGCCGGTGAAGGCATTGGGCGAGGCCGGATCGGACAGATAACGCGCACGGAATTCTTCGGAAATCACCGACACCTTCATGACGGCGGAATCGAACAGATTGCCCGACAGGACGCGGAAACCGGCGGCTTCCTTCAAAGGCTGTTCGAACGGACGGATGACGCGCTCGTCCTCGATGACGGCATTGCGGCAGTTTTCGCCAATGGTCTTGCCGTTGACGGTTATGGCGTCTTCATGGATCAGCCCGTGTTTGATCAGCTGACCGACCACGGCAGGCACGCCACCGGCATGGTGATAGTCTTCGCCGAGATATTCACCGGCAGGCATCAGATTGACCAGAAGCGGGATGTCTTCGCCATATTCCTGCCATTCCTCGACCGTGAGATCGACGCCGATGTGACGGGCCAGCGCATTGAGGTGGATCGGCGCGTTGGTTGAGCCGCCAATGGCCGAATTGACGCGAATGGCGTTGATAAAGGCTTCCTTGGTCAGGATGTCGGACGGTTTCAGGTCTTCGCGCACCATTTCGACGATACGCTTGCCCGTAAGGTACGAACATTCCTGACGGTCACGGTGCGGGGCCGGAATGGCGGCCGAATAGGGCAGTTGCATCCCCAGCGCCTCGGCCAGAGAGTTCATGGTCGTTGCCGTACCCATGGTGTTGCAATAGCCCGTGGACGGGGCCGAAGATGCCACCAGCTTGATGAAGCCCTGATAGTCGATTTCACCTGCCGCCAGAAGTTCGCGCGCCTTCCAGACGATGGTGCCGGAGCCGGTGCGTTCGCCCTTGTACCAGCCGTTGAGCATCGGCCCGACCGACAGGGCAATCGACGGGATGTTGACGGTGGCCGCCGCCATCAGGCAGGCGGGGGTCGTCTTGTCACAGCCGATGGTCAGAACCACGCCATCGAGCGGATAGCCATAGATGATTTCCACCAGACCAATATAGGCGAGGTTGCGGTCAAGACCCGCCGTCGGACGTTTGCCGGTTTCCTGAATCGGATGCACGGGAAACTCGATGGGGATGCCGCCGGCTTCGCGGATGCCCTCGCGGATGCGCTTGGCCAGTTCGAGGTGGTGGCGGTTGCACGGCGATAGGTCAGACCCCGTCTGGGCAATGCCGATGATCGGCTTGTCGGACTGAAGTTCCTCAAGGGACAGGCCGAAGTTCATGTACCGCTCAAGATAAAGTGCGGTCATGTCGGCATTGTCGGGATTATCGAACCATGCACGCGAACGCAGTTGGGTCTTTGAGCGGGAGACGGGATCGTTAGACATATCAGTCGGTGCTTTATGTGGGGTTGGGGAAGGCCTTTTCCGGCAAGAGTCTTACCGGAAAAGGTACAGGGTCGTTTCCAGACTTATTCCGCCACGAAGATGTGGTGAACCGTCGTCTGGGTGTAGGTCTGGCCGGGGTTCAGTCGCGTGGACGGGAAGGTCGGCTGGTTGGGAGAGTCAGGGAAGTGTTGCGATTCAAAGGCCACCGCGTCGCCCATGCGGGTCACCTGACCGTTCTTGCCGGGGATTTTGCCGTCAAGGAAGTTGCCGGTGTACATCTGGATGCCCGGTTCGGTCGTCAGGATTCTCAGGCCGCGACCGGAGGCTTCGTCGATCAGGGTCACCGCCAGTTTGGGGTCTTTGGTTATGCCGTCGCGCAGGATATAGTTGTGGTCGATCCCGAGGCCGAGCAGGATTTGCGGGTCACGCGCATCGCGGACGCGTTCATTGATCACTGCCGGAGCGGTGAAGTCGAACGGGGTACCGCTGACCCTGGCAATCTGGCCGGTCGGAATGGCGGTTTCATCGGTCGGCAGATAGGCGTCGGCTTCAAGCTGGAGTTTGGCATCGAGCGCGCTGCGGCCCGAATGGATGCCCCCGAGATTGAACAGGCTGTGATTGGTCAGGTTGACGACCGTGGGCTTGTCGGTCGTGGCCTTGTAATGAATGGTCAGATCGTTGTTTTCATTCAGGGAATAGGTCACTTCGGCGACGACTGTGCCCGGATAACCTTCTTCGCCGTCGGGGGAGGTATAGGTGAGGGTCACGCTGGCTTCACCGCTGGCACCGCCATCCTTGACGGCCTTGACCGTCCAGTTGACCTTGTCCCAGCCCTTTGTGCCGCCATGCAGGTGGTTGGTGTGGTCGTTGGTCGCCAGTGTATATTCTTTGCCGTCAAGCGTGAACTTGCCTTTGGCGATGCGGTTGGCGTAACGGCCAACGGTCACCCCCAGATACTGCGGCGTCTCGACATAGCCTTTCAGGTCGTCATAGCCGATGGTGATGTCGGCGACCTCACCCTTGCGGTCGGGGGCCTGAAGCGATTGCAGGGTCGCGCCGTAGGAAATGACCCGCGCGGAAACGCCCTTCTGGTTTTTAAGCACAACGGCCTGAACCTTCGTGCCGTCGGCCAGAGCGCCGAAATCTTCGGTGGTGGCGGTGGCGGCAACGGCCTGAGACATGATCCCCATTCCTCCTAATCCCACGACGCCAGCCATTGCGGCGGATACGAACAGTTTTTTCATGAAGCCTTCAGCCTTTCCGTAAGGGGGATGATTAGCGTTTCCCAAGAGTTATAGTCGCGTCGCAGTCTGGCCCGCGCATCAGTAACAATGGTTTAGCCTTGGTTTTTAAGTCAGACAATAGCAAATATGGGCAGGGGCTATTTATATGACAAAATGTCGCGAAAGACATGCGATATTTTTCCGTGAAGGGCGTAAAATCAGCCCTTGAATTGATTGCCAAAAAACGTCGTTTGCCGTTTGGCATAGTTGCGTGTTTTCTGCTGTGCCAGAGCAATGGCGGCCTCAAGCGTCATTTCGTCGCGCAGATAGGCGCACAGCTCAGACAGGCCCAGTACACGCATGATCGGCCAGTCAGGGCGCAGGCCCTTTGCCATCAGGGACTCGACTTCTTCAAGGGCACCCTGCGCCATCATCTGCGTAAAGCGCTGATCGCAGCGGCGGTAAAGGGTGTCGCGGTCGGGGCTGAGGAGGGTCAGCTGATAGCGGCCCTGGGGGACGAATGGCCTGTTGGTTTTCTGCCAGTCGCTCAAAGACCGGCCTGTTTGCCAGAAGACCTCAAGGGCGCGGGTCAGGCGTTGCCGGTCATTGGCGGCGATACGGGCTTCGGCGGCGGGGTCGTGCGGGCGCAGAAGGGCGCGGAAGGCCGCTTCGCCCATATCCGCATAGGCTTGTCGTGCCTTTTGCCGCACCGCGTCGTCAATATCGGGAATTTCCGACAGGCCGCGAATCAGGCTGAGGAAATAAAGTCCCGTACCGCCGACCAGACACAGGGGCTGACCGCCGGACAGGGCATCATCAATATAGGGCTTGACCGCCCGCACCCAGTCACCGGTGGACCACAGGTCTTGCCCGCTCAGATGGCCGTACAGCCGGTGCGGCGCGGCGGCTTCGTCTGCGGCGGAAGGCCGCGCCGTCAGGATCGGCACATCGTGATACAATTGCATGGAATCGGCATTGACGATCACCCCGCCGGTCTGCGCCGCCCACTGCAATGCATGAGCGGACTTGCCCGAGGCGGTCGGGCCGGCAAGCAGAAAAACGGGGGGGAGCGATGCGGACATATTGTGCGAAAAAAGGGTTGTCTTGTGTCTAATTAGGCCTATTTGAGCCTATAGGCGAAAATGCCCGCACTTACACCTAAAACTAAAGGATAGGGATCATGGCACAGGTAGATAAGGAAGCCGTCATTGCGGCGCTCAATGGCCTGAAAGATCCGGTCACGGGCAAGGGGCTGCGGGAGGCCGGTCTGGTGCGCGGTCTGGTGCTGTCGCCCGGTCGGGTCGGGTTCATGATCGAGGTGCCCTCCGATATGGTGACGCTTTACGGGCCGGTGCGGCTTGAGGCCGAACGCCTGTTGTCCTCGCTTGCGGGCATAGAGAAGGCACAGGTGGTGCTGACCGCTGAGGTCGATAACCCCTCCGAACCGCGTCCGCCCGCCCGTCCGGCGACGGCGCGTCTGTCGCCTCAGGCGGTCGATCAGCACGCCAAAGGGGCCGGTGGCAAGGGCAAGCCTGCGCCGGTGCCGACCGCCCGTCCGGCGCATGTGAAATATGTCGTGGCCGTCGGGTCGGGCAAGGGTGGGGTCGGCAAATCGACCGTCTCGCTCAATCTGGCGCTGGGGCTGAAGGCGCTGGGCCTGAGGGTCGGGCTGCTCGATGCCGATATTTACGGGCCGTCCGCGCCGGTCATGCTGGGGATCACTCAGCCGCCGACCTTCAATGAACACAAACATATGCTGCCGCCCGAAGCCTTTGGTCTGAAGGTCAATTCGGTGGGCTTCCTTGTCGATGCCGATCAGGCGATGATCTGGCGCGGGCCTATGGCCTCACAGGCCCTGACCCAGCTTCTGACCCAGACCGAGTGGGGAACGGCCGAGGCGCCGCTCGATGTGCTGGTGGTCGATCTGCCGCCCGGTACGGGTGATGTGCAGCTTACGCTGACGCAAAAGACCCTGATCGACGGGGCTGTGGTGGTATCCACGCCGCAGGAAATGGCCGTCATCGATGCCCGCCGTGCCGTGACCTTGTTCGGCAAGACGACGACGCCGGTTCTGGGGGTGGTCGAGAATATGGCCTGGCTTGAGGGGCCTTCGGGCGAAAAGATCGAGGTTTTTGGCCGTGGCGGGGCGAAGGCACTGGCCGAGGGGCTGGGGATTACCTTCCTTGGGGAAGTGCCGCTCGATCCGGCCTTGCGCAAGGCTACCGATGAGGCGCAGCCGATCCTGAGCGGTGACGTGGCGGCGCGTTTTCGGGCAATGGCGGAAAAGGTCTGGGCACAACTGGGCTAAAAACAGGCGGGTTTGCTTGCGGGCGGCGAAATCGTAACTACATCCGAGACGGTTTTGATTTCCGTAAGGTTTGCCCCATGTCATCACAGACGCTGTTTTCGCCCTTTGCCCTGAAATCCCTGCATCTCAAGAACCGCATCGTCATGGCCCCGATGACGCGGCAGTTTTCGCCGCACGGCGTGCCGACCGATGAGGTGGCTGCCTATTATCAGCGTCGCGCCGAGGGTGGGGTCGGTCTGATCCTGACCGAAGGCACGGTGGTCGAACGCCCGTCCTCAAAGAACGAGCGCGACATCCCGAACTTTTACGGCGAGGCCTTGCCCGCATGGAAAAAGGTCGTTGACGCCGTCCATGCCAAGGGCGGGCTGATTGCGCCGCAAATCTGGCACACGGGGGCGGCGGCCAGTCAGGGTGGGTACGATGTCGGGCCGAAAGACACGCCGTCGGGCCTTGATCTTGAGCTGAAGGCGCAATGGGCGCCGATGACCGGGGCCGATATTGCCGATACGATTGCCGCCTTCGGACGCGCCGCCGCTGAGGCAAAGGCCGCAGGCTTTGACGCCATCGAATTGCACGGGGCGCATGGCTATCTGATAGACGAATTTTTCTGGGACAAGACCAACCGCCGCGAAGACCAGTGGGGCGGGGCGACGATCGGTGAGCGCACGCGCTTTGCCGCTGAGATCATCAGGGCGGCCCGTGCTGCGGTCGGGCCGGATTTCCCGATCATCATTCGTCTGTCGCAATTCAAGCCGGGTAGCTATGACGCGAAAGTGGCCCATACGCCGGATGAGCTTGAGGCCTGGGTGCGGCCTCTGCTGGAGGCCGGTGCCGATATTATCCATGCCTCGCAACGCCGTTTCTGGGAGGCGGAATTTGACGGCTCTGACCTCAATTTCGCGGGCTGGGTCAAGAAACTGACCGGTGCGCCGGTGATTACGGTGGGTTCCGTCGGTCTGAGCGGGGATTTCATCAACGGCTTTGCCGGTGAAAAGTCCGAGCCGCGTGACCTGAACGAACTTTTGCGCCGTCTCGATCGCGGCGATTTCGATCTGGTGGCCGTCGGGCGCGCCATCCTCAGCGACCCGCACTGGGTCGAAAAGGTGCGCACCGGCGCGGACGATTTCAAATCCTTTGAACGGGAATTGCTGGGGTCGCTGTATTAAATTAAAACACCCTGAGCGGAGGTATCCGCTCAGGGTGTTTAAGAGGCGTCTCTTACGGTTTTGGCCCCATATTGAGGACGAAGGCCGGGCCGATATCCACCGTTTGCCTGGCATGGGCCAGTTGAATGACGAAGGCGGTGCTGTCCTTGGGGTAGTTCTGACCGGCTATGACCTCTGTGGTGTACATCTCCCATGTGTCCTTGAGGACATGGTCTTTCTGTGTCAGGCCGGTATAGGGGGCGGCGGTTTCCTGCAAACGCAGGGTGACCTTCGGGGCGGCCCCTTCGGCAGACACTGATTTCAGCCACACCACGGCGACGATCTGATCGCCTTGTTTGATGCGCCCGGTAATGGCGGTCTGGGCGGCGGCTTCCCACGGCTGGGGGCTGGCTTCGGTGACGACACGGCGGGCCTCTCCGCCCTGAACCGTCTCGTCCTTTATCGGGCTGTTGGTCTGTTTCGCCCCATAGATGGCAAAGGCCGATACGGATGGATTATTGATGGCTTTTTTGAGTATATCTTCCTGAGCCACGGCCTGCGGGATCATGACCGCAGGTGTCATCAGGCTGGCGCTCATCAGGGCCGTTACGGCCAGACGCACTATTTTCATAACTTTCTCCCCTGTTGTTATTTGTCCTTCCGGAGGTACGGCCCGATCACCGTGCCGACAAAGCCTCCGGCCTTACGCGTACTCAAAAAAGTGGCATCCCCCGCCGTCAACAGGCGGAGATCGTCGCCTGTGCCATAGAGCGCCTCAAGCTGGCCGCCATTGAACCTGAGTTCAAGCTGTATGGCCTGCCCGTCGAAGGGGGCGCTGGCCACCAGCTTTCCGTCCGCCGGGTCGGCGGCGGTTTCGCGCTGATACAGGGCCACCCTGACCTGTCCGTTAATCTGCGTCAGGCCGAAGAACAGATAGGCAGCATCGCTTTGTACGGCGGCCAGACCCGCGCGTTCACCGGCGCTTTGTGGCCGGAAGCTGAGGGTGGTGGACACGGTGGCGACATGATGCTGCTGACGCCGCCCGATAAAGGCCGGTGCGCCTTTCGTTTCGCCCAGAGCCGTCCCGGTGGCCCTGAGGCTCAGCGCTCCGTCGCTCAGGCTGTAAAAGGGGGTTGCAGGGGTGCGTATCCCGATCCAGGCCGGTGACAGGGCGGGGGCGTCAAATTCATCGACATAGGCGAAATCGCCTGTGGTCGGTTGGGTGGCCAGAGTCTGAGGGGGAGGGGCCTGAGGGGTGAGGTCGGGTTTATTGGCGACAAAGGGAATGGACTTGCCGTCTTCGAGAATACGCGGCCAGCCGTCCTGCCATGTCACCGGCAACAGGAAGGTCTCGCGTCCGATATTATACAGGTCGGGGCCATAGGGGCGGGTGGCGAGGAAGGTCGCCCACCAGTCGCCGTTTTGCGTCTGAACGAACTTGGCGTGGCCTGCCGAAGTCACCGGATGGGCGCGGTCGGGATCAAGCGTGCGCTGGCTGAGGATCGGATTGCCGGTGTGCGGCACGAACGGGCCACGCACCTGTTCGGAGCGAAAGACCACCTGTGAATGCTGGTCGCCGGTGCCCCCTTCGGCGGCGATCAGATAATAGAAACCGTCTTTTTTCAGCAGGTGCGGGCCTTCGATCCAGCTGGGTCTGGTCGAAATATCGACGCCGCCGTTGACGATCAGGGTGCGCTCACCGGTCAGTTTCAGGGTTTTCAGGTCAAGCGCCTGTATCCAGATGGCGCGATGGCCGTCATAGAGCGGCTCACCGACCGGCGGGCCATTATTGACCAGATAGGCCTGTCCATCTGTATCGAGGAAAATCGACGGGTCTATGCCGTCAAAATCGAACCATAGCGGATCCGACCAGGGGCCTGCCGGATCGGTGGCGGTGATAATGAAATTGCCGCCGCAATCGACACAGGTATTGACGATGTAGAAGGTGCCGTCATGCTGGAAAATATCCGGTGCAAAGACACCGCGTGAGACGCCTATATTGCTGAAATCAAGCTGTGTGGGCCGGTCGATGGCATTGCCGATCTGTGTCCAGTTGACCAGATCTCTGGAGTGAAAGACCGGAATCCCCGGGAAATGGGCAAAGCTCGAATTGATCAGGTAATAGTCGTCGCCAACGCGGGTGAGGCTGGGGTCGGGCGCATAGCCTGACAGGATGGGGTTGATGTACTGATCGGCGGCAGGGGCGACCAGAGCGCTTTCCTGAGCATGGCCGCTGTAGGTAAAGCGTTCAAAGCGCGCTTCGGCAGCGACGGCCTTATCGACGCCATCGTAAAAACCGGTGCAACCGCCCAGAGACAGCGCCAGCAGGGCCGTACCGGCTTTGAGCATGGGGCGCATGGTTTACCTCTGAGGTGCGGCTTTGAGGGCTGCGGCAATGGCCTCGCGGATCGGCTTGGGCCGGAAGTCGGCATCATAGGGAGTCGGGCGTTGTGGCTTGCCGTCAGCGCGCGGGGCAAAGCCCTGAAGCCAGCTATAGCTATCGACCAGTCCCCAGCACAGAATGGCCTTCAGTTGCGGATAGGACAGCATGATATCGAGATAGTCTTTGGTGACGGCGGCCTGTTGGGCGTCGCGTCGGGCGATGTCAGCGGGCAAATCCTTGTCGTTGACATCCAGTTCGGTGATCAGGAGATTATAGCCCATGCCGACGATCTCATCGAGAAAGGCCTTCCATGCCTTGTGCTGGATATTATCGATGCGTCCGTCATTGCCGAGGTGGCTCTGGACACCAAAGGCATCGATGGGGACATTCTCTTTTTTGAGCCTTTCCAGCAGTTTCAGGACGCCATGACGGTGGGTTTCGTTACCCGCTTCCCAGCCCATATAGTCGTTATAGGTCAGTTCTGCGTCCGGTGCGTGTTCGCGGGCGGCTTCATAGGCCACCCTGAGGGCATCAAAACCCATGGCCTTGGTAAAGGGCGTATCGCGCACCAGACCGGTCTGCGGATCAATGGTTTCATTGACCACATCCCATGAATAGATGCGGCCCCTGTACCTTTCGCAGACGGTTTTGATGTAGTCGCGCAGGAAACGCTCACAGCCTGCGGCCGGGGAGGGACCGAAATCGTGGTTCAGCACCCATTGCGGCAGGAAATCAACGCGGTTCCAGAGCAGGGTATGACCGCGCATCTTCATGCCATTGGCTTCGGCAAAGGCCGTCAGGCGATCAGCCGGTTCAAAATTATAGCGGTCAGGGTCGGCGGCGATGACATAGATCTTATGCTCGTTTTCCGCCACCAGCACATTACATTCGGCCTTCAGCAGGTCGCGGTAACGCGCATCATCGAAAGGGCCGCGCGTGCCGTCCTGCCCCATGCCGACCGCCGAACCGAACCACAGGCCTTTGTCTGCCGCAAGGTCTTTCAGGGCGGGTGTTCCGGTGCCGGCGTGCGCGGGCAGGGCAGCCATGGCCCCCAGTCCGGCCAGTGTGTGCAGGGTCTGACGGCGGGAGAAAAGGCTTGGAGGCGTCATCGGATTCACCTGTGAAATTATGTATTTGTTAGCGCTAACAAAGCCTGTTTGGGCAAATCCGTCAAGTCTGTTTCCTCTCTTTGAGGCAATATTAAGTAACCGAAAAGAAAAAGACGCACCGGAGGCTATCCGGTGCGTCAGTTTTATTTCAGATATAGCGTAGCGTTTCTTAGAAGGTGCCGCGAATAACGAAGGTCACGCGACGGTCATTCATGAACCATGAACGCGGGGCCATGACCAGGCCGCCTTCCTTGTTCTGACCGACGACGGCCAGAGTCTGGGTGACGTCATTATTGAGGTTCACCCCCTGAAGGCCGATTTTGATCTTGGGCGTGACATTATAGAAGATCGAGCCGTCAAGCTGACCGCTGGCGGCCTGCATGATCGGGTTGAACGGCGTAATGACGTCGCGCACCGTGATCAGGAAGTCATCACGCCAGTTATAGGCCAGACGGGCCGAGATGTCGTATTTCTCATAGAAGACCGCGACATTGGCATTGTGCTTGGACAGGCCTTGCAGCGGCAGGAGTGAGGTGTCGGTCGTGGTAATAAGGCCGGCGGCGACATCGGGATCGGTGGCCGACAGGGTGCTTTGTCTGACGCCGCTGGAGGAGATGTAGGAGTAGTTGGCATTGACCCCCAGACCGTCAAACGGCGACGGCAGGAAGCTGTATACCTGCTGATAGGCCAGCTCGAAGCCCTTGATCTTGCCCTTGTCGGTCGAGTTGATGGGGCGAGTCACCGGCAGGCTGAAGCTGGCGCCATTGTTGGTGAAGTCGATCCGCTCGGTACCGTTGGTGATGACATTGGTCAGTTCCTTGTGGAACAGGGCCAGAGTCACAGACCCCACCGGTGCGAAGTACCATTCCGCCGACAGGTCGATATTGTTCGATTCCGTAGGTTTGAGGTGCGGATTGCCGATAACCGTATTGCCGGCCATGATTTGGGTGTCGGTATTCACCGACATGCCGGCAATATTATAATAGGCGCGCACCAGACCCATATCCGGCGGGGTCAGGGTCTTGGACAGGCCAAGGCGGAAGACCCATTGCGGGGCCGGCTGATATTTCAGGTTGAAGCTCGGCAGCAGGTAGCGGTAGCTGGTCGAGGCTTCGATGGGCGACAGGGCACCATTGCCCCAGGCCCGCAGATCGGCACGGCTCTGGGCCGGAAGCGCACAGAAGCCGGTCAGGGTCGTATGGTTTGTGTTGGCCTGTTCCAGCTGATCGAGACAACCGGCTTCCGAGGGGAAGCTGCTGCGCGGATAGGCGTTGTAGCCGCTGGTAGTGCGGTCGGTCCGGGTATAGCGCAGGCCGACATTACCGGACAGGCGTCCGCCATTGGCCAGTTCATGCGCAAACTGCACCATGACATAGGCGGCCTTGTTCTTCTCAAGAACCGGATTGATTTCATTGAGACGGAAGGGGCTGCCTGTCACAACGTCGCAACGCTCATAGGCGTTCATCCAGTTGGGCGTCAGATAGGTCACGCCATCGGCACAGGGGTTTTCGGCGGCATTGATGATATTGCCATCGGCGTCCTTCCACGGTACCCAGGTATTGGCCACGGTATTGGCGAAGTTGAGATAGCCCTGATAGTCGTTGACCATATCCCCGGAATAGAACAGGTAGCCGTTTTCGCCCGTGGGATTGGCGGTGTCGCCGCGCATGAAGTTGTCGAAGTTGAAGGCTTCGTAATGACCGGCCGAGGTGCCGCCGCTTTCGAGCGTATCATCAAGCCACACCGGCCCTGTCCCGCCCCAGATTTCAGATAACCGGCCCCAGTTATAGGCCGAGAAGCGGGTCGTCTGATCGCGTTCGGCCCAGCGAACGCCGAAATTGATCGATTTGACGTAGTTGTTTTCTTCAAACAGATATTCCACATCGGCGCGGGCCGAGGTCAGCTTGCCTTCGGACTGCTCGAAGTGATCCATAGCCGCCCGCCAGAAGCTGTTGTACGGATCGGCATAAGAAGCGTGGTCGCCGCTGGCATAGGGCTGAATGGCGTTTTGCTGACCGTTCGGGCAGTCAATTTCATCGGGGCAGGTCTGACCCATTGCGTTGCGGGTCGTGGGGGATCGGAAGACATAGGTCGGCAGGTCGTCGCCATTGATCGTGATGTCGGCATCCTGGAAGCTGGAGGCCCAGAGCGTATTGTCAATCACATCGACGTTCGAGCGGACATGCTGAAGGTCGAAGGTGAAGCCCCAGTGTTCATTCGGTGTCCAGTGGAATTTGAAGCTGGCGTCTTCCGTCATGTAGGTCTGTTCCTGATCACGACGGATATTGTTCGATTGCAGGCCCCAGACCGGTGTGCGGCGATCGGTTTCAGGCGTGTTTCCGGAGTCCGAACGCCAGCCTTGCAGGCCGGAAATGACGCCTGAGGTGAACAGGCCGTTTTCGTCATAGGTCACATCCGTGCCATAGACGGGGAAGGAGTTGCCGCTACTGGTAACGTTGTCAGTGGTGATTTCAATAGCATGTTCCGTCCAGGCCTGAGTCGCCTCGGAACGCAGATACTGGAAGGTGGCCAGCATGGTGTCGTCGGTTGACCGCCACTGGCCGGCAATGGCCAGCCCCTGACGTTCGCGGTCAACGGTCTGTGTACGCATGGACACGCCGTTGGGGAACCAGACGCCGGGATTGCCGCTGGCACATTCGACATTGGGAGAGATGACCGGTGTAGCTGTACCGCCAGAGGACGGATAGGTCTGCACATTGTCACGGCACATATAGTTGGAAATCTGAATACCGTCCGAGCGGCTGGTCAGTTTGGAATCCACGCCGTGGATCAGGAAGCCGAACTCACCGATTTCGGTATCCCAGCGATTGGAATACAGGGCCGAAAAGGTCGGGCTGCTCTTTTTTACGAAATCCGAATAGTTATATTCGCCTGAGAAGGAGATGACCTGTCCCTTGCTGTCGAACGGCAGGCGGGTGCGCAGGTTGACCGTACCGGCAATACCGCCTTCGATCATGTTGGCGGACGGGTTCTTATAGACATCCACCCCGCCCATCAGTTCGGCAGGTACGTCGGCAAAGCTCAGGGAACGCCCGTTATTGGCCGAGAAGGAATCGCGTCCGTTCACTTCGGAACGGGTCATGTTCAGACCGCGCACCGTCACGCCTGAACCTTCGATGGAGAAGTGATCGGGATCGACGCCGGCGGCAAAGCGGTTGATTGACACGCCCGGAATACGTTGCAGGGCTTCGGTCACCGAACGGTCGGGCAGGGCGCCGATGTCTTCGGCGGTCACCGAATCGACGATGACGTCGGCGGTTTGTTTGATGGTCTGGGCATTTTGCAGCGACCGGCGGATACCGGTAACGACGATTTCCTCCACCTCGTCGGTGGCAGGGGCTGTGTCCTGCGCGAAGGCCGGTATGGCCATGGCCGACAAGGCGACCGCCGAAACGCCACAAAGCATGGCGGTGGCGGACATGTGACGGCGGTTCAAACGTGCGCCGAACGTACGTCTTATCTCTCTCATGATGTTCTTCCCTGTTTGACGATAGCTTGTTAGCGCTATCATTCCTGTTTTTTTTAGGTTAGTATTGGGCCTGTGTCAAGAATGCGTCATAAGTCATCAGGCGGAGATTGACTGAAATAATGCAGGGATAGGGCTGTGGATGCTTTGGGTGCGCCGCAATAAACACTGGCCATTTGAAATCTATACATTAGTCCGACAAAATGAAGGATTGTAATATAAATGGGCGGCGGACAGGCCCTATATAATAAAGTATTGTCAGGGAAGAAAAGTGTCTGATTATAATGATAAAAAAATAAGGCAGGTTTTGATTGTCGGCGGTGGTACCGCCGGATGGATCGCGGCGGCCGCTCTGGCGCATATTTATAATCACGCGGATTTGAATATTCGGCTGGTGGAATCGCAGGAAATCGGCACGGTGGGCGTAGGTGAGGCCACTGTGCCACACATCAGATATTTTAATGCGCGCCTTGGTCTGGATGAGCGCGACTTCATGAAACGCACCCGGGCGACCTTTAAACTGGGGAATGAATTTCGTGACTGGGGTCGTAAGGGCACGGCCTATGCGCACCCGTTCGGGGCCTTTGGCGAAAGCGCGGCGGGGGTCGGTTTTCACCATCACTGGCTCAGGGCGCGGCAGAAGGGGCTGGCGTCGGATATCGGCGACTATTCCCTGTCCGTGCAGATGATGAAAAAGGCGCGGTTTTCCCTGCCGGTGAGCGATCCGCAATCGGTCTTATCGACCTTTTCCTATGCCTATCAGTTCGATGCCTATCTCTATGCCGCCTATCTGCGGGCCTATAGCGAGGCGCGCGGTGTCGTGCGGACCGAAGGCAAGGTCACCGGCGTCGATCAGCATCCCGAAACCGGCTATGTCACGGCCATTCAACTGGCCAGCGGTGAACGCATCGAGGCCGATCTGTTTATCGATTGCACAGGATTTCGCGGTCTGCTGATCGAGCAGACCCTGAAGACCGGTTATGAGGACTGGAGCCACTGGCTGCCCAATGACCGGGCCTGGGCAGTGACCTGCGACATCCGTGACGGGCATCTGCCCCTGACGCGCAATACGGCGCGCGAATCGGGCTGGCAGTGGCGGATTCCCTTGCAGCACCGGCTGGGTAATGGCTATGTCCATGCCAGCGCCTTTATTGGGGAACAGGCCGCGCTTGATACCCTGATGGGGAATCTTGAGGCGCCGCCGCTCAATGAGCCGAAACTGCTGAAATTCGTTACCGGTAAGCGCAAAAAGCAATGGCATAAGAATGTCGTGGCCATTGGTCTGTCGTCGGGGTTCCTTGAACCGCTGGAATCGACCTCGATCCACCTTGTCCAGCTTTCGGTGACGCATCTGGTGGATATGTTCCCCGACAAGGATTTCCGCGATGAGGATCGCGATGAATATAACCGCATCATGCACCGGGAATATACGCGGGTGCGTGATTTCCTGATCCTGCATTACCATGCCACTGAACGGGCGGATTCCGATTACTGGAACTATTGCCGGACGATGCGCATCCCTGACAGCCTGAGCTATGAGATGGAATTGTTCCGTCAGCGCGCCGTGGTGGTCAATTACCAGCAGAGATTCTTTCTCGAACCAAGCTGGCTGGCGGTCTATTTCGGACAGGGAATCATGCCTGAAGCCTGTGATCCCCTGACGGCGCGCCTGAGCGATGCTGAATTGTCGGCGCTGATGACGCGCACCAAATCCCGCATCGATCAGGCGGTGGAGGCCATGCCTGACAACCGTGCCTTCCTTGAGGCCTATTGTCCCGGAACGGCTGTGGCGGAAAGGATCATGTCCTGATGCGCATCGTGATTCTTGGGGGCGGGCATACGGCATGGATGGCAGCGGCCTTTCTCGGCCAGAGCCTGAAGGCGTCTGACGGGCGGCCTCTGGCCCAACTCAGGGTGATTGACACCCCGACCTCGGCAACGCCCCGCACCCTTAGTGCCTTGCCGGATCTGCGCCGCCTGCATCAGCGTATCGGGGTGAATGAAGCGCAGTTATTTACAGAGGCCAGAGCCTTGCCCTTTTACGCCAGCCTGTATGAGGGCTTCGGGCCGCAACCGTTCTGGCGCGGCTTTGGTGACTATGGGGCGCGCCTGAATACGGCGGGGTTTCATCATCTGCTGACCTGGCAGGCGCTGAACGGGGAGGCGGTCTCTATCGACGACTATGCGCCGGCGGTGAGGATGGCGCAGACCGGACGCTTTACCCCGCCGGTGACGGCGGCCGATTCGCCGTTGGCGAGCGTGGCGCATGGCCTCAATCTTGATGCCGCCGCCTATACGACCCTGTTGCAGGGGGCGGCACCGATGGTGGCCCGCAGTGCAGGCACGCCGGTTGCCCTGAGGCGTGACGACAGGGGGGCGGTGACGGCGATACAGCTTGGGGACGGGCAAAGGCTTGAGGGGGATTTCTTCATCGATGCCGATGGCTGGCTCATGACGCAACTAGCTGTGCCGTTTGTCGCGGCCGGGGGTTTGAGTCATGACCGGTATCTGGAGGTCAGCGCGCCGCATGACGATGCGCGTGCGGCCAACCGGTTCAGAGCTGTGGACGGTGGTTGGGCGTTGCGGCGGTCGGTAGTCGGCGAAGACCGTATCCGGTGGGTCTATGACAGCCACAAGCTGACGCCCGAACAGTTGAGGGCCGGTTTGGGGGCAGATTTCGCCGCACCTCAGGTCTTGCGGCAGGGTCGGCCTGAGCGGTTCTGGACGGGTAATGTGCTGGCGCTGGGGGATGCGGCGGGGCTATTGGACGGCGTGGGTTTGCATGAGCTGATGCTGATCCGGCATGGCCTGACGCAGTTTCTGACCCTGTTTCCCGACCGCGATAATGCACCGGCACTGGCGCAGGAATATAACCGTCTGATGACACAGGCCTTTGACCGGACGGCAGACTTTGCCCGTCTGCATTATCCTGAGCCGACGCAGGGCTGGCCGGACAGTGTGCGGCAGAAGATCCGCTATTTCCAAAGTCGCGGCCATATATACCGGTGTGAGGAAGAAACGGCGAGCGAGGCGGATTTGCTGGCCGTTCTCTGGGGGCGGGGGCTGAGGCCTGAGCGTTATGACCGGACGATTGATGCCCTTGACGGGGCGGTGACGCGGAAAAGGCTTGAACAGATGCGCAATATCATCAACCATGAAATCAATCGCTTGCCGTCGTTTGCCGTGTTGCGGCAACAGATAGAGCAGGCGGCCATAAGAAAATGATGAGGAAGCAGGGAGCTACATCTATGCGTGAGAACCGCATTCAGTCGATTGTCATTGTCGGGGGAGGCACATCGGGATGGATGGCTGCGGCAGCCCTGTCGAAGATTCTGGGGAAGGACTATGCCGATATAAAACTGGTCGAATCCGAACAGATCGGCACCATCGGGGTTGGTGAGGCGACCATTCCGCAGATCAATGTCTTCAACCGCCTTCTGGGGCTGGATGAAAATGATTTCGTGCGCGAAACCAACGGCACCTTCAAGCTGGGGATCGAATTTGTTGACTGGGCGCGCAAGGGCGACCGCTATTTCCACCCCTTTGGCCCCTATGGCGTCGATATGCGTGGCGTCTCCTTCCATGCCTACTGGCAGAAGCTGCAAACCCTGGGGATCGAGGATTCGATTGCCGACTATAATCTGATGTCGGTGGCGGCGCGGGATAACCGCTTCATGCGCCCTGACCGGTCGGCGAAAAACTCTCCTATTTCCAACATCTCCTATGCCTTCCATTTCGATGCGGCGCTGTATGCGAAATTCCTGCGCCGCTTTTCCGAAGCTCACGGCGTCACCCGCGTAGAGGGCAAGGTGGTCGATGTCGAACAGAATGCCGAGACGGGCTTCATCACCGCCCTCAGGCTTGAGGACGGGCGGCGGCTTGAGGCGGAACTGTTTATCGACTGTTCGGGCTTTCGCGGCCTGCTGATCGAGGAGGTGCTGAAAACCGGTTATAATGACTGGTCGCAATATCTGCCCAATAACCGCGCCTGGGCGACGCCGTGCGAATATCCGCGCGATGAAACGGGTAAGCCTGTGGGCTTTACGCCCTATACGCGGGCCACGGCGCGCGAAGCCGGCTGGCAGTGGCGGGTGCCGCTTCAGCACCGCATCGGCATGGGCTATGTGTTTTCCAGTGATTTCGTCGATGAGGCGGCCGCACGGGAAACCCTGCTGCAAAATCTTGAGGGCGAACCGGTCAGGGAGCCGCATCTGCTGAAATTCACCGGCGGACACCGTAAGCAGTTCTGGAACAGGAATGTGGTGGCGCTGGGGCTGTCGGCGGGCTTTATCGAGCCGCTCGAATCGACCTCGATCTTTCTGGTGCAGAGTGGCATTGCCAAGCTGCTGCAACTGTTCCCCGACAAGGGGTTTGAACCGGCGGACCGCGACCGTTTCAATACCCTGAGTACGAATGAATATGAATATATCCGCGATTTTCTGGTGCTGCATTTCAATGCCACCGAACGTGAGGATACGCCTTACTGGCAGCATTGCCGCCGGATTCCACTGCCTGACCGGCTTCAGGAAAAATATGAAATGTTCAAAAGCCGGGGCCGCATCTTCCGTGAGGATGTCGAACTGTTCAATGATACCAGCTGGTTTGCCGTCATGACCGGTCAGCGGATGCAGTCACGCGGCTATGATCCGGTTGTTGAGATGTTGACGGATGAGGAAGTCAAGGCCAGACTGCACGACATCAAGGATGTCATTCACCGCTCGGCCCGGATCATGCCGACACAGGCTGAATTCATCAAACGCCACTGCGCTTCACCGGATTTCATTCACGGCTGAGGGCGGTTGTTCTGAAATAACCACTAAAAGAAACTATCAAGGGAAGTAAGAAATGAACCAGACCAAGGCTTCGGTAACCCGCAGAGGGTTCGGCAAAAATGTTAGCGCTACCGCTCTGTTTCTGGGGGTCGCCGGTGCGGCCTCTGCGCAGGCCAAACCCCTCTATAAGGATGCGACCGCTTCGGTCGAGGCGCGTACCGAGGACCTGCTGGCGCGCATGACGCTTGAGGAAAAGGTCGCCCAGACCCAGTGCATCTGGCTCGAAAAGGGCAAGATCAATAATGCCAGAGGCGATTTCGATGCGGCCAGGGCCTCGGCTGTGTTTCCTCATGGTCTGGGGATGATTGCCCGCCCGTCCGATAAACGCGGCATGAGCGAAGGCAATGCCAATGCCGGTGCCGATGCCGAGGTCGTCAACCGCAATGCCTTTGAAACCGCGACCTATATCAATGCGGCGCAGAAGTGGGCGGTGGAAAAGACCCGCCTCGGTATCCCGTTGTTCATGCATGAGGAATCCCTGCACGGCTATGTGGCGCGCGATTCGACCTCGTTCCCGCAGGCCATCGGCATGGCCTCAAGTTTCGATCCGCAGATGGTCGAGGATATCTATGCCGTCTGCGCAAAGGAAATGCGGGCGCGCGGGGCCAATCTGGCCCTGACGCCGGTGGTCGATGTCTGTCGTGAACCGCGCTGGGGCCGTGTCGAGGAAACCTTTGGTGAAGACACCTATCTGATGGGGGTTCTGGGGGTGGCTTCGGTCAAGGGCTTTTCGGGCACCGAGCGCAAACTGGCGCCTGACAAGGTGTTTGCGACCCTGAAACACATGACCGGCCACGGTCAGCCGGAAAACGGCACCAATGTCGGCCCGGCGCAGATTTCCGAGCGCGTGCTGCGCGAAGTCTATTTCCCGCCGTTTGAAAAGATCGTCAATGAAACGCCGATTGCGGCCATCATGCCGTCCTATAACGAAATCGACGGGGTGCCGTCCCATGCCAACCGCTGGCTTTTGACGAAGATACTGCGTGAGGAATGGGGCTTCAGGGGCCTGACCGTTTCCGACTATTTTGCCATCAAGGAACTGATCAGCCGTCACCACCTGACGCCGAACCTGAAAGAAGCGGCCTTCCGGGCGCTGAAGGCCGGTGTTGATATCGAAACCCCCGATGGTGAGGCCTATCCGCACCTGATCGAGCTGGTCAGGGAAGGGCGCATCAGCATGGCCGAAATCGATACGGTCGTGCGCCGTATCCTTGAATGGAAGTTCCTGTCGGGTCTGTTTGAAACCCCCTATGTCGATGCGAATAAGGCCGACAGCCTGACGGCCACCCCCGAAGCGGTGCAACTGGCGCATCAGGCGGCGCTGAAATCGGCAGTGCTGCTGAAAAACAACGGCATGTTGCCGCTTGATGGCAAAAAGGTCGGCAAGGTGCTGCTGCTCGGCACCCATGCCAAGGATACGCCGATTGGCGGCTATTCCGATATTCCGCGTCATGTCGTGTCGATCTATGAAGGGCTTGAGCGCGAGGCGAAACAACAGGGCTTTACGCTGGAATACCGTGAAGCCGTGCGCATCACCGAAAAGCGTGACTGGGCCGCGGATGAGGTGCATTTCACCGATCCGGCGGTCAATCGTCAGCTGATCGCCGAGGCGGTCGAGGCGGCGAAGTCGGCAGATACCATCATCATGGTGCTGGGCGACAATGAACAGACTTCGCGTGAGGCCTGGGCCGACAACCATCTGGGGGATCGCGATTCCCTCGATCTGGTGGGCCAGCAGAACGAACTGGCCGAAGCCATTTTCGCCCTGAAAAAGCCAACCACCGTCTTTCTGCTCAATGGCCGTCCCCTGTCGATCAATCTGTTGCAGGAAAAGGCCGACGCCATTGTCGAAGGCTGGTATATGGGGCAGGAAACGGGCTTTGCGGCGGCGGACATATTGTTCGGGCGCTATAATCCCGGCGGCAAGCTGCCGATCAGCTTTGCCCGTCATGCCGGTCAGTTGCCGATCTATTATAACCATAAACCGACCGCGCGGCGCGGCTATCTGGGGGGCGATACCTCACCGCTCTATCCGTTCGGTTTTGGCCTCAGCTACACGAGTTTCGACATTTCCGAACCGCGCCTGTCGAAAGCCACCATTGCCGCCAATGAGACGGTGACCGTATCGGTCGATGTCAAAAATACCGGCGCGCATAAGGGCGATGAGGTGGTGCAGCTCTATATCCGCGACGATTTTGCCTCGGTCACCCGTCCGGTGAAGGAACTGAAGGGCTTTAAGCGTATCACGCTTGCGCCGGGTGAAACAAAGACGGTTGAGCTGAAAATCGGCCCTGCGGAGCTGGCGTTCTTCGACACCGGCATGAAGCGGGTTGTCGAGGCCGGTACCTTCACCGTCGGTGTCGGCCCCAACAGCGTGGACCTCAAGACCGTTACCCTGACGGTTGCGTAATGAAGGCCCTGATCAGCCTTGTGGCTCTGGGTTTCGCCCTTGCGGGCGGAACTCAGGCCGCGGCGCCCTATCTGAAGGCACAGGGCACGACGCAGCAACTGATGGTCGATGACCAGCCGTTTCTGATCCTTGGGGGGGAACTGGGCAATTCCACCGGCTCTTACCTGCCCAATCTGGAAAAGCAGTGGGACAGGCTGAAGGCCGGCGGCCTGAATACGGTGCTGATTCCCCTGACCTGGGAGCAGCTTGAACCGGAGGAGGGGCGTTTCGACTTCACCCTGACCGAGGGGATCATAAAGCAGGCGCAGGCCCATGAGATGCGTGTCGTCTTCCTGTGGTTCGGGGCGTGGAAAAACTCCATGTCCACCTATGTACCGTCATGGGTCAAGCAGGATCAGAAACGCTTTTCCCGTGCGCGCAACGGCGACGGGCAGGCGCAGGACATACTGAGCGCCTATGATCCCGATACGCTTGCGGCTGACCGTAAGGCCTTTGTCGCCCTGATGGCCTATCTGGAAGCGCATGATACGGCCCATACGGTGATCATGGTGCAGGTGCAGAACGAGATCGGCATGTTGCCGTCGGCCCGCGACCACAGCCCTGAGGCCGAAGCGGCATGGACAGCGCCCGTGCCTCAGGCCCTGACGGCCTATCTGGGGCAAAACCGTGCGCGTCTGCATCCGCAGATGAAAGCCCTGTGGGAAGGGCAGGGGGCGAAAACCAAAGGCACATGGGCTGAGGTGTTCGGCACATCCGACGCCGCGCAGGAGGTGTTTCAGGCCTGGGGCTATGCGCACTATGTCGAAACCCAGGCCAAATCCGGTAAGGCGGTGCACAATATCCCGTTGTTCGTCAATGCCGCGCTTAATCAGGCAGGTAAGACCCCCGGTGCATATCCGTCGGCGGGGCCTTTGCCGCACCTGTTCGATGTGTGGAAGGCGGCGGCGCCGGACATCGATATTCTGGGGATCGATATTTACTGGCCGGATTTCGTTCACTGGGTGCGTCAGTTCAAACGTTATGACAATACGCTGTTCATCCCCGAAGCCAATCGCGCCGAACGCGCCGAGGCGGGGGCTGAAGCCCTGTATGCCTTTGGGGAACGCGATGCGATCGGCGTGTCGCCCTTTGCCATTGAAAACCTGCCGCCTGAAGGGCGTCTGAGCGAGGCCTATGGCCTGCTGAAAAACCTGTCGCCGCTGATTGTCGCCCATCAGGGTAAGGGCACCATGCGCGGTCTGATTGCGCCGGTGGATAGCGACGGCAAGGTCGATACCACGCCGCAGGTGTTCGATCTGGGGGGCTATCGGTTTAAGGCGGTATTTGTCGATCCGTGGACGCCGAAGGATCAGCAGGCCTATGCCACGCACGGGGCGCTGATCATTCATACGGGGCCGGATGAATTTGTCGTGGCCGGTTCCGGTGTGACTCTGACCTTTGAAGACCCGACGGGCCATGACCGCATTGCCATTGACCGGATCATCGAAGCGGACTTCACTGGGGGCCGATGGCAGGACGGGCGCTGGCTCAATGGCGACGAAAGCCATCAGGGGCGGCATCTGCGCCTGCCCCCCAGTCATTTCGGGGCGCAACGCCTGACCCTCTACAGGTACAGATAGCTGATGGTACATCCGGTACGCGTTTATGAGCAGGTCACCAAGGCGCAGTTTGAGGCGGAAATCCTCCCCTCAAACCGTCCGGCGGTGTTGAGGGGGCTGGTGGCGGACTGGCCGGTGGTGAAGCTGGCCCAGACCTCGCCCGAAGCCCTGTGTGGCTATCTGAAACAGCACGATACCGGCAAACCGGCTCAGGCACTGGTGCTTGAGGCGGCGCACAGGGGGAAGTTCTATTATACGCCGGATTTTTCGGGTCTGAACTTCCGTAAGGTGGACACGACCCTTTCGGCGGCGCTCGACTGGCTGCTGGCGCATACGGATCATTCGCCGCGTGACGGTCAATGCGACGCCCATGTGCTTCAGGCCCTGATCGCGCCCGACTATTGCCCGCCTTTTGCCGCAGAGCATCAGACGGGCCTGCTTGACCCGCGTCTGGGGGCGCGTTTCTGGATCGGCAATGCCGCCCATACCCAGACCCATTATGACATTATGGACAATATCGCCTGTAATGTGTCCGGTACGCGCACCTTTACCCTGTTCCCGCCGGAGCAGTTGCCCAATCTCTATACCGGCCCGTTCGACCTGACGCCCAACGGCACCCCGATCAGCCTGCCGGATGTGGCCGCACCGGATCTGGAGACCTATCCCCGCTTTGCCGCTGCGCTTGCCGCTGCCGAACAGGCCGTGTTGCAGCCTGGCGATGCGCTGTATATTCCCTATTTCTGGTGGCATGATGTGCGGGCCGAAGGGCCGTTCAACATGCTGGTCAACTATTGGTGGCGACCGGGGCGGCCGGATCTGGCACCGCCCTATCCGGCCTTTTACATGGCGCTGGGGGCCTTTGCCCACATGACGCCGGACATGCGCGCCAGCTGGAAAACCATGTTCGACCACTTCATTTTCCGCGTCAATGGCGAGCCTTTCGCCCATCTGCCCGAAGCGCGGCGTGGCATATTCGGCCCTATGCCGCCGGAACGTATGCCGCACCTGCATGCGTTCATTTTCAATGCGCTTGGCATGAGGAAACGTCCATGAGTGCGCCTGTAGCTGTCTATGAAAAGGTCACGCGTGAGCGCTTCATCGATCAGATCGCGAAGGCCGGACGTCCGGCCATCCTCAGGGGGCTGGTGGCGGACTGGCCAGCGGTTGAGGCGGCCCGAAACGGTGAGGCGGCGCTGATTGCCTATCTGAAGGGCTGTGATAATGGCGTACCGGCTGAGATCATGGTCGGTGAGGCGGCCATAAGGGGCGAGTTCTTTTATAATGCCGACATGAGCGCGACCAATTTCACGCGCGAAACCGCAAACCTGTCGGCGACCTTTGACCGCATTCTGGCGCAGCGTACGCAGGCCCAGCCACAGGCGGTCTATGTGCAGTCGGTGTCGGTCAGGGAACATCTGCCGAAATTTGCTGCCGAAAACCGTATTGATTTCATCCCTCAGGACATAGAGCCGCGTATCTGGGCCGGTAATCCCTTGCGCGTACAGACCCATTATGACCTGTCGAACAATATCGCCGTCTGTGTGGCCGGACGCCGCCGCTTTACGCTGTTTCCGCCGGAGCAACTGGTGAACCTCTATGTCGGGCCGTTCGATTTCACCCTGGCCGGGCCGCCGGTGAGCATGGTGTCGCTTGAGGCACCGGATTTTGCACGCTTTCCCCGCTTTGCCGAGGCGCTGGCCGTGGCCGGGGTGGCCGAGCTTGAGCCGGGCGATGGCCTGTATATCCCCTATGGCTGGTGGCACCATGTACGCACGCTTGAGGCTTTCAATGTGCTGGTCAACTATTGGTGGAATGAGGCGCGGGCCGGTCTGGGGTCACCCTATGATGCTCTGCTGCTGGCCATTCTGGGGATCAGGGACATGCCTCCGGCGCAGCGTGAGATGTGGAAGGTGATGTTCGATTATTATGTTTTTGGCTCACATGGTGACCCCGTGGCGCATCTGCCGGCTGCGCGTCAGGGGGTGCTGGGGCCGCTGACGCCTGCGCTGGATCAGAAGATGCGCCGTCAGCTCATTCAGGCGCTGGTGCGTATGACCGGCGGCCGCCCGTAGAAAGGAAATCCCTTATGCGTTCTGTGTTTATGATGCTTATGTGGGCCGTAACGGCCCTGATACCCGCGGCGGTTCAGGCCTGTGAAACACCGGTCAGTGTCTGTGACCATGACACGGGAGCGGCCTTTGGCCTGATACATAAGGCGGTTCCCGTCAGCATCTATGTGGAAGCCACGGACGATCCGGCGGTTTTGCATGTCGCCCGAAGTTTCGCCGGTGACCTTGAGCGCGTATCAGGTCAGCG